>OMBB01000496.1_pt1 | contig 20004 bp, 18 predicted proteins | sample 1673961 | NCBI WGS metagenome assembly OMBB01 (sample SAMEA103958135, study PRJEB25191) | human gut metagenome | reverse complement strand
GACCTGCTTTGCCTCGGCCCCGGCGAAGGCGGTGCCGCTGCCGTCGGTGACGTCGGCGGTGACGGGCTCTTCATCCAGCAGGTCGAGAACACGGTCGGCGCTGGCGAAGACCTGCGTCAGGCTGGCACCGAGGTTGGCCAGCGCCACCACCGGGCCGAAGGAGCTCAGCGCGGCCAGTGTGCAGATCAGCACGCCGCCCTCGGTCATGGCACCGGACCGGTACAGGCTCACGCTGACGCCCAGCACGGCCAGCACCGTGAGCAGGATGAGGGTGTTGGTTGCCCCCACCGTCACGCCCTCGCGGTACTTCATGGCTTTCTGCTTTTCCCCCAGCGCCTCACTGTGGGCCGTGATGCCCTCGGCACGGACGTTGGTGTTCTGATATTGCAGCGTGTCCCGCAGACCGCGCAGACTTTCCAGCACGTAGCTGTTGGTGTCGGCGAGGGTCTGGCGGTACTCCCGCGCGGCCTTGTCGCCGCGCTTGGCCGACCAGATGGGCATGGCCACACCCACCAGCAGATACCCCGCCAGCAGCACCAGCGCGGGCAGGATGTGATAGCTGGCCGTAAAGCAGGTCATGCCGATGACGCAGATCACCGCAATGCAGACCTGCGAAATGGTGTGGGCGTAGAAGACTTCCAGCTGCTCGATATCCGCCGTGATGAGGCTGATGAGGTCGCCGCGGTCCCGGCCTTCGAGCTTGGCGGGGGTCAGGCGGCGGAGGGCCCCGAAGACCTTATCCCGGATGAGGGCCAGCAGCTTGAAGGCGATGAAATGGTTGGACGCCTGTTCGGCGTACCGCAGCACACCGCGCAGCAGCGCAAAGACAAGGATGCAGACAAAGACGGTGCCGACAGAGGCCACCGGGCTTTCCAGCCCCGCCGCCGTCAGTAGACCGAAGCCGCCGAAGATGGTGATGAATGTGGCGCAGAAGTGCCCCGCCACGCCCATGGCGATGGCGGCCAGCATGATGGGCAGCATCGGCTTCACCAGCACGATCAGCCGCCGGACGATCTCGAACGGACTGCGTTTTTTCGGGCTGCTCATGCGCTCACCTCCCCAAGGTTCTCCAGTTGCTTCTGGGCGTTGTACAAACGGCTGTAAACGCCGTTTTCGGACAGCAGGGCGTCGTGTCTGCCCTGCTCGGCGATGGTGCCGCTGTCCATGACATAGATGCAGTCGCTGCCGGCCACATTGGCCAGACGGTGCGAAATGAGGATGACCGTCTTCTTCCCCGCCAAGCGGCGGATGGCCGCCATGATGTCGTTCTCACTCTCGGCGTCCACATTGGAGGTAGCCTCGTCGAAGAGGTAGATGGGCGAATCGTGGAGCAGCGCACGGGCCATGGCGAGGCGCTGGCGCTGGCCGCCGGACAGGTTCGAGCCTCCCTCATGCAGCGGCGTTTCCAGTCCCTGCTGGCTGCGGCAGAAGTCGGCGAGGTTCACCTCTTCCAGCGCCGCCCATAGGGCCTTGTCGTCGGCAGCGGGGGCCGCCATCCGCAGGTTGGCGCCCACGGTGCCCTTGAAGATGGCCGCGTTGTGGGGCACCACGGTCAGGGTGCGCAGGCAGCTCTCCTCATTCAGCTCCTGCACGGGCACGCCGCCCAGCGTCACGCTACCGGTATAGCCGGTGCGGGCACCGGAGAGGATGGCTGCAATGGTGCTTTTGCCGCAGCCGGACTCCCCCACCAGCGAGACGAAGCTGCCCTGCGGGACGGTCAGGGAGATGTCGCGGAGGATAGTGCGGTCTCTCTCGTAGCCGAAGGTCACGTGCTCCAGCCGGAGGGTGGTGTCCGCCCCGGCTTCCTTGGTGCCGTCGGCAGGCTCGTCCGCAGCGAGGAGCTTGAAGATCTTCTCTGCCGAAGCCGCGCCGTTCATGGCGATGTGGAAGTAGCTGCCCAGCAGACGCAGCGGCAGGAAGAAGTCCGCCGCCAGCAGGAGGATGGTCAGCGCCGCGGTCAAAGTGATCTGCCCCTTGGCAAAGGCCGCCACCGCGCTGATGATGCCCAGACCCGCGCCGCCGTAGGCCATCAGGTCCATCAGGGTGACGGAGTTCAGCTGCATGGTCAGCACCTTCATGGTGATCTTCCGGAAGCGCTCGGCCTGTCGGTTCATCTCCTCGTGCTTCCAACCGTCGGCCTGATAAATTTTCAGGGTGGTCAGGCCTTGGATGTTCTCCAGAAAGCTGTCGCCGAGGGTAGTGTACTCGCCCCAATACTTCTCCAGCAGCTTCTTGGCGAACTTCTGCACCGCCACGATGGACATAGGGATGAGGGGCACGCAGCACAGCAGGATGATGGCCGACCGCCCGTGGACCCCCACCAGCAGAACGAAGAGGGTCACCGGGGCCAGCAGACTGTAGAACAGTTGGGGCAGGTATTTTGCGAAGTAGGTATCGATCTGCTCCACGCCCTCGCTGGCCAGCATGACCACCTCGCTGGTGGCGACGGTCTCGCTGTAGCCCGCGCCGAGGCGGGTGAGCTTTTCGTAAATTTTGCTGCGGAGGGTACGCTTGACATCTTTCGAGGCGCGGTCGCTCATGTTGGAGGCCAGCATGGTGAAGCCGAAGCGCAGCGGCACCGTGCACAGGCAGACCACAAGGCTCCGCGTCAGCAGTGCACCCGTCAGGCTGCCCGCAAAAACAGCCCCCAGCAGCACCGCAATGGTGCGGACGAAGACCACGTTGCAGAGCATCCCAAGCCACTGAAACGCCACATTCGCCCCCACGAAGCGCAGCGCGCCCCGGTCAAAGGACAGCAGTTTTTTGTTGATCACGATTCGATCTCCGTTTCTGTTTTTGTCTCGTCGTCGGAGCCGAACAGGCGGTCATACTCACCGGTAAAGGCCCGCTCCGGCAGCGCCGAGGTCAGCGCCAGTGCAGCGGCGCAGCGCTCGTCGTCGGTCAGCTCGATCTTCACCGGCGGGAAGTTTGCCAGCACCGTTTCCAACTGCTTCTTGACTTCCTTGGCCACAAAGATGCCGCGGTCGGTCAGGTAGATCTTGCCATAATGCTCCTTGACGATCATCCCCCGCTCCATCAGCAGGTTCATGATCCGCACCACCGAGGGCTTGGTCACCCCCAGCTTTTCGGCAATGCTGCGGGAGCAGATATCCAGATGCGTCTGGGAGACATCATAGATCGCCAGCAGATACCGCAGATGCGCAGCGGTCAGTTCCATTCTTACCACTCTCCTTGAAATCAAACCTCTCGCTGCGTCAGCGATGACGGAGAGGTTCGGTAATGTTATCCAAAGCTAACTTTCATTTTTCTAAAAAAGGGCGCGGGCCGATTTTTTGTTCGACCCGCGCCCTGCGGTTTTTCCTTAGTGGCAGCCGCCGTTGCAGTGCCCGCAATCACCGGAGCACCCACCACAGCCGCCGCCGTGCTTGTGGGAGTGCCATGTGACCCAGCCTACCCCACCGAACACGATCGCAGCCACGATAATGGTCGGCAGGTTGAAGTTTGCTGCCAAAAATTCCATCATAAAAATGCACTCCTCTCAAACTTGGAGAAACTTATTTGTTTGCCGTGATCTTCTTGGTGTCGATCTTGACTTCGTTGATGCCGGTGTACTTGTTGGGACGGACCAGCAGATAGATGAAGGCAGCGAGGATGACCACTGCGACGATGGTGAAGAAGTTGAAGCCGACCTCGCCGGAGATGATGCCGCCCAGCTGGTACACCACCAGAGCGGAGCAGTAAGCCAGAGCGCACATATAGCCGATGGCGATGGCGGTCCACTTGCCGTTGTTCATCTCACGCTTGATAGCGCCCATAGCCGCGAAGCAAGGTGCGCACAGCAGGTTGAAGATCATGAAGGCGTATGCGGACAGAGCGGTGTAATCCTGTGCAACAGCGGCCCAGATCTCATCGCCGTTCTCAGACAGTTCGCCGCCGAAGTGATACAGAACACCGAAGGTGCCGACGACGTTCTCCTTTGCGATCAGGCCGGAGACGGAAGCGACGGTTGCACGCCAGTTGCCGAAGCCCAGAGGTGCAAAGATCCATGCGACCTTGGTAGCGATAGCAGCCAGCACGGAGTTGTCCTGATCCTCAACCATACCGAAGGCACCGTTCTCGAAGCCGAAGCCCTGCAGGAACCACAGCACAACGGTAGCGGCCAGAATGACGGAGCCTGCGCGCTTGATGAAGGACCAGCCGCGCTCCCAAGTAGCACGGAAGACGTTGCCCCAAGCGGGCACATGGTATGCGGGCAGCTCCATCACGAAGGGAGCGGGGTCACCTGCGAAGAGCTTGGTCTTCTTCAGGATCACGCCGGAGCAGATGATGGCAGCCATGCCAATGAAGTAAGCAGAGACAGCCACCAGAGAAGAACCGCCGAACATCGCACCTGCGATCAGGCCGATGATGGGCATCTTTGCGCCGCAGGGGATGAAGCAGGTGGTCATGATGGTCATACGGCGGTCGCGCTCGTTCTCGATGGTACGAGAAGCCATAACGCCCGGAACGCCGCAGCCGGTGCCCACCAGAACGGGGATGAAACTCTTACCGGACAGGCCGAACTTACGGAAGATACGGTCCATGATGAAGGCCACACGGGACATGTAGCCGACGTCCTCCAGAATGGACAGCAGGAAGAACAGGACGAGCATCTGGGGAACGAAGCCCAGAACCGCGCCGACACCGGCGACGATACCGTCCATGATCAGGCCGTACAGCCAGCCCGCCACGCCGATGCTCTCCAAGAGGCCGCCCAGCGCGCCCGGGACGATCTCGCCGAACAGGACATCGTTGGTCCAGTCGGTGGCAAAGGTACCGATGGCCCAGCCGCCGTCTGCGATGGAGGTGCCCATGGACAGGGAGTACATCAGGAACATGACCAGTGCGAAGATGGGCAGAGCCAGCACACGGTTGGTCACGATCTGGTCGATCTTATCGGAAACGGTCAGGTGCTCCACGCGGGCCTTCTTCTTGACGGCCTTGGAGACGACATCGTTGATGTAAGCGTAGCGCTGGTTGGTGATGATGCTCTCGGCGTCATCGTCCATCTCAGTCTCGCAGTCCTTGATGTGCTGGTCGATGTGATCCAGCAGGGCCTTATCGAGCTTCAGCTCATCCTGAACCTTGTCGTCACGCTCGAACAGCTTGACGGCATACCAGCGCAGGAAGCGGTCATCGACCTTGCCCTGAATGGACTCCTCGATGTGAGCGATGGCATGCTCGACGCTGCCGGTGAAGACGTGGGGCAGCTCAACAGCCTTGCCGGCCTTGGCAGCAGCCTCAGCCATCTGAGCGGCCTTTTCGCTGCCCTCGTTCTTCAGTGCGCTGATCTCAACTGCCTGACAGCCCAGCTCTGCGCTCAGCTTCTTCAGATCAATCTTATCGCCGTTCTTGCGAACGAGGTCGATCATGTTGACGGCCATGACAACGGGGATGCCCAGCTCGATCAGCTGGGTGGTCAGGTACAGGTTCCGCTCGATGTTGGTGCCATCGATGATGTTCAGGATGGCGTCGGGCTTCTCGTTGACCAGATAGCTGCGGGCCACGACCTCTTCCAAGGTGTAGGGGGACAGCGAGTAGATACCGGGCAGGTCCTGAATGATGACGTCTTTCTCGCCCTTCAGCTTGCCTTCCTTCTTCTCGACGGTAACGCCGGGCCAGTTGCCGACGTACTGGTTAGAGCCGGTCAGTGCATTGAACAGGGTGGTTTTACCGCAGTTCGGGTTGCCGGCCAGTGCGATCTTAATGCTCATTGTGTTCCTTTCCTCTCTATTCGGATCAAACCACTTCGATCATTTCAGCGTCGGCCTTACGCACACTCAGCTCGTAGTTGCGCACGGTCAGTTCCATGGGGTCGCCCAGCGGGGCCACCTTGCGGACATAGATCTCAACACCCTTGGTGATGCCCATGTCCATGATACGGCGCTTGACAGGGCCCTCGCCATGCAGACGAGCGACGGTGCACGTTTCGCCGACCTTGACATCTTTCAAAGTCTTCATATAGTTCCTCCTCTACTTGTCTTTATTTCAGCGACCATTCCAGTTTCGGAGCAGGTCCCAAACAGCGTTTCCGCTGTTTAGCCGATCATAATGCGGTTCGCCATGGTCTTGTCCAGTGCGATGCGGCTCTCCTTGACCTGTAAGATCAGGTTGCCCGCGATCTCGTTGACCACAGTGACCTCGCTTTCCACCACGAAGCCGAGCTCTGCCAGATGCTGACGGATCTCGTCCTTACCGGTGATCTTTTTGATGGTAACGGTCTCGCCCGCTTTTGCCATCGTCAAAGGCATCATACTTCATTCACCCTTTCTTCTCCCACGCATTTGGAAGCAGGTTTTCCAAATCGAGTTAGTCAGTCGTGACTATCAACACGGATAGTTTATACTTACTAACCTTTTTTGTCAACAATTTTTTCACAATTCAAGGTTAGTTCGTAGGAACAAACAGATTTTTTGCCTCCATTTTGTTCAGAATTCATTACTTTCAACAACGACACAGCCGCCCGATGCAGGGGTCAACTGCACCGGACGGCCGCGTGTCAAAAGGAGGATCTCTTCCCGTCAGGGCGTGGTGTCTCTGACGGGCGCCAAGGATAAAAAGAGAGTATTGGTAGGAAATGTCAAATTCAGGCCGCCACGGCAAGGCGGAAGATCGGCGTGCCGCTGTGGAACAGGCGCAGATACACTTTGGTGCACTTGTTCAATTGGGCAAACAGGCGCTCGGCGGCATCGCGGTCGCCGTAGGCCTTCCAGCAGCCGCAGCAGGTGAAGTTGCGACCCTGATTTTCGATGAAGCCCACCACATCGGTGAGCGGATAGCCCAGAAATACGCCGATCTCATGCGGAAACTCTGCTTCGCAGCACAACCGCCGCGCCATCTGCCGCAGCAGCGGTTCGCAGCCGCCATCTTCCGAGAGGGTATAGCCCTCCTGTGCCAGAAACGCACGGACATTTTCGTCCGCCAGCACTTCGCGCAGACGGCTCTCGCGGTACACATAGACCAGATACCGGTGGCTGCGGACGCAGCCCTTCAGCACCCGGACCCGGAGGCCCTTCTCACCCAGCCGCGCGTTCCAGCCGCGCACCCGCTCCGCGAGGTCTTTGCAGTCGCTCGTCTCGTAGCGAAACAGACCGGCAGCTTTCAGCCCGGCCAGCACAGGCGAGCATTGTTCGATCATTACCGTCTCAAAATTACGCTCCATGGCCGGTTTCCTCCGTTGTTTTGCTTTCCGATAGGGTGCCCGCATCGGGTCTTTCTATGCAGACGATGCAGAGTTTCACGGTTAGAATATTCTAACCAAAAATTCAAAAAGAACGCGGCTCGTCATTCTGCCGCTTCGTTCCGTCTTTAGGTTAGTCACTTCTAACGTGGCATTATCTTACCACAGCTTCGGGGGTGGTGTCAAGGGGAAATTTTAATTTCGTTGAAAAGCGTCATCTTTCATGTTATAGTACAGTTATCCACCCGAAAGAACCATCACAAGGAGAAGCCATGTCTTCCATTGATTTTTCCACGCTCACCCAAAAAATCGCCGCGCTGCTGGCGGCGCACCCGGAACAGCCCGTTCTCATCGCTCTGGACGGCCGCTGCGGCAGCGGTAAGACCACACTGGCCGGGCAGCTGGCGGAGCAGTTCCCGGCAAGCATCGTCTTCCACACCGACGACTACTATCTGCCGCCCGACCAGCGCATCCCGGATTGGGAAAAGACTCCCTGCGCCAACATGGACCTTGCCCGGCTGCGGGAAGAGCTGCTCCGCCCCGCCCGCGCCGGGGAACCGGTCTTCTACCGCGCCTACTCCTGCCGGGAGGGCGCTTACCGCCCCGGACAGTGCATTCCGGCCCAGCCGCTTTCTATCGTAGAGGGCAGCTACAGCCACCATCCTCTCCTCGCCGGCTGCTATGACCTCAAGGTATTCGTCACCTGCTCGCCCGCCGAGCAGACCCGCCGCCTCCAAGCGCGGGAGGGCGAGCGCTACTCCAGCTTCGCCGCACGGTGGATCCCGCTGGAAGAGGGGTATTTCAAGGAATACAGCATCGAGGAAAAAGCGGATCTCGTGCTCGATACGACCGGGCATTGTTAAGTTTTTGCAAATTTGTTTCCTGCTCCCCTGCAACCCGTGTCAATTTATGGTATAGTTAAATTGGAATAAGATTGACATCCAAGGCAAGGAGAGCAGCTATGGAGCACTTCGTTGAGTTTGAAAATGTTTCCAAATACTATCAGACTGGCTCGGTCCGCATCGCGGCAGCCGACCACCTGAATTTTTACGTAGACAAGGGCGAGTTCTGCATCATCGTCGGCCCGTCCGGCGCGGGCAAGACCACCCTGCTGAACATTTTAGGCGGCATGGACACCTGCGACGAGGGCCATGTCTGGCTGGACGGGCAGGACGTGAGCCACTTTACCGAGCGGGAGCTGACCACTTACCGCCGGTACGATGTGGGCTTCGTGTTCCAGTTCTATAACCTTGTGCAGAACCTGACCGCGCTGGAAAACGTGGAGCTGGCCAGCGAGATCTGCCGCGACCCGCTGGACCCTGCCGCCACGCTGGAAAGCGTGGGCCTCGGCGAACGGCTGAACAACTTCCCGGCCCAGCTCTCCGGCGGCGAGCAGCAGCGCGTCTCCATTGCACGCGCCCTCGCAAAAAATCCGAAGCTTCTGCTCTGCGACGAGCCCACCGGCGCGCTGGACTATAAGACCGGCAAGCAGGTGCTGGCCCTGCTCCAGCGCACCTGCCGCGAGACGGGCCGCACCGTCATCGTCATCACCCACAACACGGCCCTGACCGCCATGGCCGACCGGGTCATTCAGGTCAAGAGCGGACAGATCTTGTCCAACAAGGTCAACGAACACCCCGTGCCCGTGGAACAAATCGAGTGGTGAGCACCATGCAGAAAAGTTATCGCAAAAACATCCTGCGGGATTTCAAAGGCAATCTGAGCCGCTTTCTCTCCCTGTTCGGCATCGTGGCGCTGGGCGTCATAATCCTGACGGGTCTGGTCAGCTTTGCACCCAGTATGCGGATCGCGGGGCAGAAATATTACGTGGAGCAGAATGTTTTCGACCTCCGCATCCTTTCCACCCTCGGCCTGTCGGAGGACGACATCGCCGCCATTTCGGCCACCGACGGCGTCACCGCCGTGGAGGCGGTAAAGTATCTGGACGTGGAGGGGCACTGGTCCGGCACCGACGAGCCCGCCGTGGTGCGGGTACAGCAGCTCCCCGCTGACCCCGATGCCGACACCGCCGAAAACATGAACCGCTTGGTCTTACAGGCCGGCCAGATGCCCGAAGCTGCCGACGAGTGCGTCGTGCACGTGATGGGCCACGGCGAAGAAGTGCCCCTCGGCACCACGCTGACCCTGCCGGACGATACCGACGGCCTGACCCGCACGACTTACACCGTAGTCGGGCAGGTGCAGGACCCGCAGTATTTCTCCGCCAACCAAGAGACCTCCACCGCCGGGGACGGCGTGCTGGATGCCCTCGTCTTTGTGCCGGACAGAAGTCTGGATCTGGATTATTACACAGCCTGTTATGTCAAGGCCAAAAATGCCGATCAGTATGACAACTATTCCGACGAGTATCAGGCTGCCGTGGACGCCGTGGCCGACCGGCTGACCTCCATCAGCGGCGCCCAATGCGTCGCCCGCCGGGAAGCCCTTATCAAGGACGCCAACGCCAAGCTGGCCGACGCCAAGCAGACTTACAGCCAGCAAAAAGCCGACGCCGAACGCCAGTTCGCCGAGGCGGAGCAAAAATTGGCCGACGCCGAAGCGCAGCTCGTCTCCGCCAAGGCCCAGCTGGAACAGGGCGAAGCGGAGTACACCTCCGGTAAGGAACAGCTTGCCCAGCAGCAAGCCGCCCTGCCCGACACCATGCAGAGCGGCGCGGACGAGGTGCTGAGCGGCGAAGAGCAGGTCTTGGAATTCGAGGACCAGCTCCAGCAGATCGAGCTGCTGGTCAACCTGAAACAGGTAGCCGACCCGCTGCTGGGCTATGCTGAGACGGCCCTGAACAACGCCCAAAAGGCGCTGGACGAAGCCGAACCCGCCGACGAGGAGTACACCGAACTGCGGGATGCCCTCGCCAAGGCACAGGCTGCCTACGACAACATTTCAGGTCAGCTCAACGGCTATCAGCAGCAACTCGACGCCGGAAAACAGCAGATGTATGCGCAGGGACTTATCTCCTCGCCGAGCCTGTCCAACACCGAACTGGTCACCGAGGCGAAAGCCGCCCTGCGGAAGATGAAGCTTCAGCTCCTGCAGGGGCAGCTCCAGCTTTCCACCGGAACGGCCGCAGCGACCTCCGCCTTTGCGGCGGCGCAGCAGCAGCTTGCCGATGCCCGCACCCAGCTGGATGACGGCTGGGCCGAATACGATTCCGGTAAAGAGCAGTTGGAGGCTTCCCGCACCGAATACGAGACCCAGAAGGCCGAAGCCCAGCAAAAGCTCGCCGACGGCCAGAAGCAGATCGACGATGCCGAGGAGCAGATCAGCGACATCCAGAGCGGCACATGGTATGTGCTCGACCGGGGCAGCACCATGAGCTTCGCCAGCTTCGAGCAGTACGCCGACCGGATGGACGCCATCGCGCGGGTCTTCCCGGTGTTCTTCTTTCTTGTGGCGGCGCTGGTGGCTTCCACCACCATGACCCGCATGGTGGACGAGAACCGGCTGCAGATGGGCACCCTCAAGGCGCTGGGCTACTCCAACACCATGATCGCGGGCAAATATCTGCTCTACGGCCTTGCGGCCAGCGTTTCGGGCAGCGTCTTCGGCATGGTGGTGGGCTTCATCGTCTTCCCCACGATCATCTGGCAGGCTTACCAGACCATGATGTTCCAGATACCCACCTTTTCGCTCCAATTCTACCCCGGCATGGCGGCGGGCAGCGTGCTGCTCAGTGCTGCGGTCATCGGCATCGCCACATGGGAGTCGTGCCACGCCAGCCTGAAAGAAAAGACCGCCGCCCTCCTGCTGCCCCGCGCCCCCGTAGCGGGCAAGCGGATCTTCCTTGAGTACATCACTCCGCTGTGGAAGCACATGAGCTTCTCCCAGAAGACTACCGCCCGCAACCTGTTCCGGTACAAAAAACGCTTCTTCATGACGGTGCTGGGCGTAGCGGGCTGCACAGCCCTGCTCCTCATCGGCTTCGGCATTCAGGACTCCATCCTGCCCATGCTGACCAAGCAGACCACCGAGCTGAACCACAGCGACCTGACCATCTCCCTCAGCGACGAAAAGGCCTTCACTGTGGAAAACGGCGTGATCGATGTGCTGGACGCCAGCGCCGATGTCACCAGCTTCGGCCGCTTCTACACCAAGAGCGTCACCCTCTACAACGCCGACGGCGACCAGCAGACCATCAGCCTCGTTGCCGCCGAGGATGAGCGCCAGATGACCGATTACTTCACCTTCCGCACCCGGCAGGGGCACAAGGCCATCTCCTTTGATGACAGCAGCGTCATCCTGACGGAGAAGACCGCCGAGCTCCTCGGCCTTGCGGTGGGCGATCCCTTCGAAGTGGAGCTGAGCGACGGCAGCCGCCAGACCCTGACGCTGACCGGCATCACCGAGAACTACGTCTTCACCCGGCTTTACCTCTCCCAGACCCAGCTCAAGCGCCTGACCGGCGGCACCCTGCCCGCGTGGAACACCCTCTACGCCCAGACGAGCTGCCCCGACACCGACGCCCGCAACGCCCTGCGCACCGACCTGCTGGCGTGCAACTACGTCGGCAGCGTCAGCTTCATAGAGGATACGACCGAAATGTTCGACAACCTCATCGGCTGCCTGAACTACGTGGTCATTCTGGTCATCGTCTGCGCCGCCGCGCTGGCGGCTGTGGTGCTCTACAACCTCATCAGCGTCAACCTCGGCGAACGCAAAAAGGAGCTGGCCACCATCAAGGTGCTGGGCTTCTACGACAAGGAGGTCTACCGCTACATCTTCCGCGAGATCGACCTGCTGGCTCTCATCGGCTCCCTCGTGGGCCTTGCGCTGGGCGTGCCGCTGCACCAGTTCATCATCCGCACCGTCGAGATGGACCAGATGATGTTCATCCGCGCTGCGGCCCCCCGCAGCTACCTTTTCAGCGTTGCCCTCACCCTCTTCTTCACCGTCGTCGTCTGCCGCCTCATGCGCCGCCACATCAAGAAGATCAGTATGGTGGAAAGCATGAAGGCACCGGAATAATTCTTTGATTCACAAACAAGGCGCCCGCCGGGCGGTGGTGTTCCACTGCCCCGGCGGGCGCCTTGTTCTTTTTAATTCTGTGCCAACACCGGCAGGGCGGTGATCTCGTCCTGCAGTTCCATGGCCTGAATCTTCGTCAGCTTTTTGGCGGAGACCATCCGATCCAGCACCACCTGCGACCGCTTGAGGGCCAGCGCGGGGCTGGAATTGGGCGAGTAGGCCGATGGCGCATTGGGCAGCCCCGCCAGCAGCACGCACTCGGCACTGGTCAGCTCGGCGGGCGTTTTGCCGAAGTAGCCCTGCGCCGCCTCGGCGATGCCGTAATAGCCGCTGCCGAAATAGATCGTGTTGACGTACATCTCGAAGATCTGCTGCTTCCCGTAGTGTTTCTCGATGTCCACCGCCGCGAACAACTCTGCTGCCTTGCGGGCAAAATGCTTTTCCTGCGTGAAGTAGACATTTTTGGCGAGCTGCTGGGTCAGCGTGCTGCCGCCCTCGGCCAGCGATTTGGTTTTCAGGTCGGTCCAGAGCGCCCGGACGATGGCCAGCGGGTCCACGCCGTGATGGCGCTCGAAGCGGCTGTCCTCCACCGCGATCACGGCATCGATGTAGGTCTGCGGGATGGCATCACAGGTGGTGAAGGAGGGGCGGGCGGAGATGGTCTCATACAACTGCGCGGCCGGCAGGTCCTGCTGGGTGGTGCGGTACAGCCGCCAGCCCTGCAGCCCCAGCACGCCCCCCACGGCAGCCAGCGCCGCCAGCAGCAGCACCAGCAGCCAACACAGCAGCCGTTTAAAAAAGTTTCCCAGTGTCCGCATGGCATACGCCCCTTTCGCATTCTGAATGCTCTTATCCTACCCGATTTCACCCCAATTTTCAAGCAGATTTTATGAACTTTATGCCTTTACGTCCCGGCGGCAGACCGGGCAGGTGAGCAAAGGCCTTGCCCCACAGCAGATACAGGCCGAATCAAAAAGACCCCCGCAGCGTATGATTTGACGCCGCGGGGTTTCTCAATTGTTCGGTTTGTATTGCAGCACCTTCTGGGAGAACGTCCGATCGAAGAACTGGATGAAGGGCCCAAGGCAGAACGCACAGATCAAGGTGCCAAGGCCCACAAGGCCACCCAGCAGCCAGCACAGCAGGGCGCTGAGCGCATCGGTGAAGATGCGGCACCCGAAGTACGGGCAGGGTGTGTAGTCCCGCAGACCGAGGGAAAGGTAATCGTAGGGCGCGATGCCGAGGTCAGCGGTCTGGTAGAGCGAAGCGCCCAGCGCCGTGACCAGCACCGCCGCGATGACCCACGCCAACTGCACCGTCAGCGACGGCGCGTCGCCGAAGTGGGCGTGAATGGGGTCATAGAACGCCGTGACGATGTACCCGATGCAGATGCCGTTGACGAAGGTGCCAAGGCCGATGTACTTGCGCCCGAACCAGAATTCCAGCAGGAAAAACAGGATGTTCGTGCACAGGTTCTGGGTGCCCAGCGAGATGCCGAGCAGCTCCGCCAGCCGCATGTTCAGGGCGCTGATGGAGTCGTTGCCGAGGTGGGACTGCTTGAAAAGCGCAATGCCAAGGGCGATGATGACGATGCCCGCCACCATGCCCACCACCCGCCGGGCAGTCGGTTTGTGCAATGCGGTGCCGTTCATAGGGGATTCTCCTTTAGCGTTTCTTTTCCCCTATTATACGCCTACTTTGGGCGGGAGACAAACTATTTATGGAAAGATACAACGATATACGGGGGATCCGCCTTACCCCTTTAATCTCACCTCAATCCGTTCTTTCTCCAGCCCCTCCCCGATCACGATGAGCACTTCCTGCCCCTTGGGGATAGCGTTTGCCGTCAAGCCGTCGGCGGTGGCGTTCAGCTCCACCCAGCCGTTCTCGTCCTGTACGAAGCCTTTCGCCCGCAGCACATGGCCGCACGCGGGGTCGGTGAAGAGGGCCGGGATATTCTGTTCGAGCTGCTGGCACGAGAGGCCCAGCTCCAAAAAGTAGGCCGAACCAAAGGCCCTATGCTCGTCGAAGTGGAGCTTTTCGCAGCTGGCCTGACGGCAGCCGCAGCGGTCGATGGCGGCAAAGTCCTCGCTGCCCCACTCGTCCCACGGTTTTGTCAGCAGTTCGCCGGGCTGGAACGTCCGGCTGCACTTGCACGCAGCCAGCGCACGGTTCAGGTGCTCCTGTGCGGCCCCCCTCTGCGCCGCATCGGCCAGTTGGCTGCGGCTGAAGACCACCGCGCCCGCGTTGGCAGCTTCGGAGGCCAGAATGTAGTCCGCCTGCGCCGAAAGGGTTCCGGGCAGAAGCGCATCCACAATGGCGATGACATTGCCCAGCCGATACCACCGATCCAGCGGTTCGTCCCGCAGCACATCGAAGAACTCATCCACGTCAAAAATGCCGCTGGGTTCCACCAGAACCCGGTCGAAGCCGCGCATCGCCATGGAGATGAGCTTGGTGCGCATCCGGCGCTGGTGGGTGTCGCAGTCGCACCCGCCGCTGATGGTCTCGATCTCGCACCGCTCGCCCAGCAGGTCCTGCACCAGCATGGCGTCTACGTTTACCGCACCGAAGTCGTTTTCCAAAATGCAGACGTTGTGCCCCTGCGCCACCAGATATGCCGCGTACTTGCGCAAAAAGGTCGTCTTTCCTGCGCCCAGAAAGCCCGTGATGAGGTCTACCTGTACCATTTTCTTCCCCTCCGCTGTTTTGGTTTCAGGGTCAGTATACTCCATCCGCAAAAAACAAGCAAGGGGAAGGCGGCGGGCCTTCCCCTTGCTTGTTTTGGCTGTTCAATCTCTCTGCACTGTCACATTGCCAGTCCGTGCATCCGTACAGCCGAATCCGGCGGGCGTTCGCAGTTGGGTTTGGTTTATGCGTGGTTGAATCCCTTGCCGAAGACCTCGGTGGTGCTCAGCATGGACATGAAGGCGTTCAGGTGCTCCTTGTGGATGAAATCTTGGAGCAGATCGGCCTCATGGCGGGTCAGGGTGGTGTAGATGATGTAGTGGGGCTTATTGGTGTAGGCACCGAAGCAGGGGGTGTAGGTGGCGCCGCGCACCAGCTTGCGCATGACGAAATCGCAGATGGGGTCCTTTTCATCGCAGACGATGAGGATGGCCTTGCACATCTTGATCTTTTCCAGCACGGCGTCGATGACCAGCGATTTAACGGTCAGACCTACAAAGGAGTAGAGAGCGGTGTACAGGTCGAAGACGAAGCACGCCGCCACGACCATGAACAGGTCGGTCAGGAAGAGGGCCGCCGCGATGTTGTGGATGTGGGTGTATTTTTCCACGATGAGGGCGATGACGTCGGTGCCGCCGGAGGAAGCACCCACATTGAACAGCAGGGCCGAGGCAATGGCGGGCAGGGCGATGGCGAAGATCAGGTCCAGCATGGGCTGGTCGGAGAGGGGGCCGCTCAGGGGGCAGACCTTTTCCAAAACCATCAGCTCCACCGACATGACGAGGGAGGCGTAGCCCGTGGTCATGGCGAACTCCCTGCCCAAGAAGATGAAGCCCACCACCAGCAGCACGATGTTCGCCGCCGAGGAGAAGGCCGACGCCGACATGGGGGTAAGCTTTGCCACCAGCGCCGCCGTACCGGTGACGCCGCCGAAGACGAAGTTGTTGGGGAATTTGAAGAAGTACACGCCCACCGACATGATGGAGATGCTCAGGGTGATGAGCACGTACTGCCGCGCGTACTTCATCACCTTTTCCCGCTGGGTCATTTCCGCAGTTGTTTCCATAAACTCTCGTTTCCTCTTTTCAACCAGACAATTTTTAACCAAACAATTTTTTCGTGTTGTGGATATAGACGGACAGCACCAGCCCGACGCAGATGTACAGCATCATCACCGAGCTGCCGCCCGCCGAATAGAAGGGCAGCGTGACGCCGATAACGGGCAGGACACGCAGGTTCATGCCCACATTGACCGCAATCTGGGCCATCAGCGCACCGCCGATGCCCGCGCAGATGAAGGTGCCCAGCAGGTCCTCGCTCCGCGCCCCGGTCAGGAACGTCCTGACGACGATGGCGAACAGCACCCCCAGCACCACGCAGCAGCCCACAAAGCCCGCCGCGTTGCCGATCCAGCTGAAGATGAAGTCGTTGTGGGCGTTGGGCACGCTGTAATAGCTGCCGCCGAACACCCCGTTGCCAAAGATGCCGCCGCTGCCCAGCGCGATCTCGCCGCGTTGCTGCTGGTAGATGATGTTCTTCCAGACGGCCTCGCTGGGAGCCCAGCCGGTCTTGTTTTCGGGGTCCACCACGGCGAGGATGCGGTACCATTGGTAGCCCTTGCCGATCTTATCGCTGAAAAAGGCGAAGGCCGCAGCCACAGCCGCCCCTGCCGCCGCCAGCGCCCCGATGATATACTTCCAGCTCAGCCCCGCCGCAAACATCATGCTGCAGCCGATGATGGCGTAGATGATGGCCGTGCCGTCATCCCCCTGCACATGGATGATGAGGATGGGGGCCGCCAGATGGAGCAGCAGCTTGCCCAGCTCCTTCGGCTCGTTGATGCGGCCCCGCACATTGTTCAGGTGCATCGCGAAGGTCAGGATGAAGCTGATCTTGGCCAGCTCCGTGGGCTGTAAGGTAAAGCCGCCCAGCTTATACCACGAGTAGTTATCGGTATCGCCCGCGTTGTAGCCGATGGTCAGCGGGCCGATGGACACGTTGCGGATGAACAGCGTCGGCAGCACAAGGCCCCACGTCAGGGCCACATGCACCGGCCAGACCTTGACCAGACTGCGGTAATCGATGTTGGACAGCAGCAGCGCCACCGCGATGCCGATCAGGGCCGAAACGCCCTGCACCAGCGCCCGGCGGTAATCGCCGATGCCGGTGATCTGGCCGGTGATCTCGTCCACGGCAAAGCCGTTTCCCTGCTTCGCCGCCCACGAGGACAGCGCCACACAGGCCATCACGCTGCTGAAAACACACAGCAGAAGATAAATTTTATCCGTCCGCCTGAAATATTGCCGAATGCTCTCCAAGAAAGCACCTTCCTTTCCTGCTTGGCCGGGCAGCTGCGGGCACCCGCTGCTACCCCATTTTAGGGTATTATACAGCAATGCGTGATTCTGCGCAAGACGGAGGCCATTTTTCACAGATTTTTCGTGCGGCTGTGACAGCTTTGCAAAATCCTGTCCCGCGGCCTTGACAAAGTGAGCCTGACCTTCTAAAATGAGCTTAGAAGACCTACCATCCGGTATGTTTTTCGGAGGGCTTTTATCTTATGAAAGTACCATATCATCGTTTTCTCTCAGCGCTCTGCGCTGTCTGTTTTCTGATACTCACCCTCTTCCCCACCGCCGCGCTGGCCGCACAGGCCGACGGCCTTTCTGCCGCCGCCCTGACGAGCGAGGACGCTGCCCGGATGCAGCAGACCGACGATGCCGTTGCCGCCTTGACCGACAGCGACGGCTTCACCGCCATGTCCCGCACCGAGCGTCTGGACGCCGCGCTGGAGCAGTTGGAGCAGTTGGCGGCGAAGGGGCTTGTTTCGGCGCGCTCCATCCTCGTGGACGAGGAAAACGGGATGGTGAGCTTTACCTACTCCTGCGGGGTGCAGGGCGGCATTCTGGTGGACGACCTCGACGAGGAAAATACCGCCATGAATCTTTCCCTGCTGCCGTCCTTCGATTTACAGGAGATGTCCAACGCACCGCGGGGCAACCTTGGCAGCGCCATGATCTATTATGCCTTTGACAACACGGTGAACAGCTCCCGTTACCCGTACTACTCTTACATGAAGGGGTTCTGGACGGCGATGGGCCTGAACACCCGCATCGACACCACCGTGACCGTCTCCGACCTGCGCCGGATGGACCGGTATGACCTGTGCATCCTGAGCGCCCACGGTGCGTATTACCCCTACATGACCGGCTGGCTGTTCAAGCAGCTGCGCACGGCCCCCATCATCCTGCTGACGGAGGAGTCCTCCTTCTCGAAAGATCTGTACTACGGCATCGACCTGCTGACCCATCGGATCATCAAGATCAACGGGCGGTACTGCGTGACACCGTCGTTTTTCAAGAGCACTTACCGCTTCGGCCAATTGGAAAACACCATCGTCTACTCCGAGACCTGTGAGTTCCTCGGCGTAGATGACGCCGTTGATTCCTCGATGGCCAACGCCCTGCTGGCGGGCGGCGCACGGGCCGTGGTGGGCTATGTAAACAACGTTTACACCGTCTACTCCCGCAGTATGCTCTGGGATACGGTCAACCACCTCATCCTCGGCCAGCCCATTGAACAGGCCGTAGCACACGCCAAAGACACCTACGGCGAAAACGACCTTGTCTGGTACACCTCGCAGGGCGGTCAGCGCCCCCACGCCGCCGCAGCCTACACCATGCTGCTGGGTGACGCCAGCGCCCAGCTGACGGTTCACGAATCCGCTTCGGCCTTCTCCGAGCAGCAGAAGGCCGCGTAAGCGTTGCACTTTTGCGGGATTTATATTATACTAGAGGATGGCAGAGATCTGTCATCCTCTTTTTTCAACCTCTCAGTCTCGCTCCGCTCGCCAAGGCCCTGCACCGCACGGTAGGTATCGAACGCGGTCTGATGACCACGGTCCACTCCTACACGAACGACCAGGTCCTCACCGACGTCTATCACAAGGACATGCGCCGCGCTCGCGCTGCCACGCTCTCCATGATCCCGACGAAGACCGGCGCAGCCAAGGCCGTGGGCCTCGTGCTTCCTGAGCTCAACGGCCTGCTCGACGGCTTCGCCGTCCGCGTCCCGACGATCAACGTCAGCTTCGTCGACCTCACCTTCATCGCCAAGCGCGACACGAGCGTCGAGGAAATCAACGCCCTCGTGAAGGCCGCCTCCGAGTCCGAAGACCTCGCCGGCATCCTCGGCTACAACGACGAGCTTCTCGTCTCCACCGACTTCAACGGCGATGACCACAGCTCGATCTTCGACTCCACGCTGACGAAGGTCTCCGGCAATCGTCTTGTGAAGGTCACTGCCTGGTACGACAACGAATGGGGCTTCTCCAACCGCATGCTTGACACGGCCTGCGCGATGATGGCCGCCAAGTAAACGGCAAGTTCCGATGATCATGAAAGCCATGCCCCGGATCCGCATCCTCGGCGTGGCTTTCGCACTTTATGTTTCCTGAGCGGCGCAATGCGCCGCACTCCCTTTCGGAGAACAAGTCATGCACGTTCTGACTCTTGAAAAGCTTGCCAAGGACGGTCTTCTCGCCGGCAAGCGCGTCCTGATCCGCAGCGACCTCAACGCGCCGCACGATGAAAACGGCCGCATTACCAACGAAACCCGTCTTGTGGCCAGCGTTCCCGCCATCCGCACCGCGCTTGACGCCGGTGCCGCCGTGATGGTGATGAGCCACCTCGGCCGTCCGACGGAAGGCACCGTGACGCCGGCCGACAGCCTCGCGGGCGTTGCCCGCCGCATGGGCGAGCTTCTGGGTTGCGACATGCCGCTCGTCGCCGACTGGGTTGATGGCGTCAAGGTCGGGCCCGGCCATGTCGTGATGCTCGAAAACTGCCGCTGCAACGTTGGCGAAAAGAAGTGCAACGACGAACTCTCGAAGAAGTACGCCGCCCTCTGCGACGTCTATGTCAACGACGCCTTCGGCACCGCTCACAGAGCCCATGCCTCTACCGCCGGCGTGGCCGATTACCTGCCCGCTGTCAGCGGCTTCCTGATCCAGAAGGAGCTGGAGGATGCTATCGCCTCCCGCATCATCGACAGCTGGCAGCACCCGGTCGCCCGGCTGGATGCCTCCTCCGACGGCGAGCAGCTGGTCCTGTCCGCCCTGTAAAGATCCCTAAGTCCTTTTGCGTCCCTCTGGC
>OMBB01000492.1_pt1 | contig 20091 bp, 18 predicted proteins | sample 1673961 | NCBI WGS metagenome assembly OMBB01 (sample SAMEA103958135, study PRJEB25191) | human gut metagenome | reverse complement strand
CGCTCTTCCGATCTTTGCGGTGAAGTTCATCACGAACTTTTTCAGGCTTTGCAACTGTGATACGAAGTCTGGTCGCACAACAGTCAACATCTACGATATTTTTCTTTCCGCCAAGGCCTCTGGTGATTAGTTCACTTACCGGATCACCGGAGGTTGCTGTAGCTGCACCGGCTGTCTTTCCGGCTTCTTTTCTTGCATTTACATCTGCTTTCGTATAAAGCTTGGTTTCTACATCATCATCCTCACGACCCGGTGTCTTAAAATCAAACTTTTTAATCATGAATTTGAAGATAAAATAATACAGGAAGAAATAAAGAATGCCGACCGGAATCACCCTCATCCAGCTTGTCTTTTCATTTCCCTGCAGAATACCGAACAGGAAGAAGTCCAGAAGTCCGCCGGAAAAGGTAAGACCTACTGCGATATTCAGGATGTGTGCGATCATATAAGCTGTTCCCGCAAGAATAACCTGCACGACAAACAACGCCGGTGCAACAAACAGGAACGAGAATTCCAGCGGTTCTGTGATACCGGTTGCCATACACGCAAGTGCTGCGGAAAGAAGCAGACCGCCTGCTGCTTTTTTCTTCTCCGGTTTCGCACAATGGTACATGGCAAGTGCCGCTCCCGGAAGTCCGAAAATCATAAAAATAAATTCTCCAGAGAAAAATTTAGTTGCATCCACACTAAAATGAGTCACACTTGGATCGGATAATTGCGCAAAGAAAATATTCTGCGCACCGGATATAATTGAACCATTTACCATTTGTACACCGCCTAATGCACTCTGATAAAATGGCATATACCAAACATGATGCAAGCCAAAAGGAACTAAACTACGCTTAATAATTCCATAAATAAATGTACCAAAATAGCCAGAGTCAGATATAAATTGTCCCAAATTATAAACACCCTGCTGTAATGGTGGCCAAATAAAATACATAAGCACCCCTATAAATACATATGTAATAGCACAAATGATTGGAACAAATCGTTCTCCTTCATAAAAAGAAATCACATTTGGTAATTGAATCTGGTAAAAATGATTATGCAAATAACTAACACCAAGTCCAACGACAATTCCTCCAAACACACCCATTTCAAGTGATAACATTCCACATACCGAAGTAATAGATCCATCTAGAATATAATTTGAAACTACACCATTAACAATACTTCCATCTAAACAAAGTAACGTATTGATTGTGGCATGCATCACAAAAAAGGCAATAATAGCTGCAAGAGCAGCGACTTCTTTTCTTCGCTTAGACATTCCTAAAGCTATAGAAACCGCAAAAATCAAGGGTAGATTATCAAATAAAACTTTGCCTACTTGTTTCAATAAAATTAAAACACTATATAAAAAGGTTCCTTGCCCTAATACCGATTCTAAATGCAATGCAGCTATCGTTGTTTCATTGGTTAAAGAACTTCCTACACCCAAAAAAATACCAGCTACAGGAAGCACTGCGATAGGTAACATAAAGGATTTTCCCATCCTTTGTAAAAAACTAAACACATGATGTTGTTTCATCGATTAATACCTCTACTGTATTTATGATGATAAATGACATTTGTCAAAAAGTCCATAAGAAAAGGCAATGAAGTATCCATCTTCATTGCCTAAGTGTCCTTCCTTTAAATTATATTATATTAAATCTCACCACGACGTTTCTTAAGTTCGATTACGTTATCCCCCACGCGTTTTTTGTTTAATGGGTAAATGAATGCTAAAACTAACGCAACAGCCACTAAACCAACAATTGACTGTTTCATATGCGAACAATGGAGCACCAACACCAATAACTAAAGCAGCTAAAGTTCCACCAACAGAACGCCAAGTTTATAAACTTGCACGGTCTTTGGCATCAAAACCATAGTTAGCTAAAGAAACAGCTACATTGGCTTCTCCACCACCATAAGTTGCACCAAATGTATCGGCTTGTACAAAGCGATAATATCCTTCGGGTGCTAGACGTAACATAATCTCTCCAAAAGTGACTACTTTTTGTTTCATTTATTTACCCCTTATTTTAGCTACTAATTCAACAGCTTCTTCTACTAAAGATTTAATTTCATCAAATTTACCTTCTGCAACAAGATCACCTTTCACCATCCAGCTTCCACCGCACGCAACGATTTTGTCACAAGATAAATAACTATCTAAATTCTTGGCATTCACTCCACCAGTAGGCATAAATTTCACGCCTACGTAAGGAGCTGCAAGAGCTTTGATTGTGGATACACCACCAAATTGTTCAGCTGGGAAGAATTTCACAACTTCCAATCCCCTTTTCACAGCTTGAGCAACTTCACTAGGTGTAATGCATCCCGGATAAATTGGAATATTCTTTTCTAAACAGTAATCTACGATTTCTGGATCAAATCCAGGGCTTACAATAAATTTTGCGCCTGCATTTACTGCACGATCTACTTGTTCTGTTGTCAATACTGTACCAGCACCTACAAACATATCTGGATAGCATTCTGTCATCAATCGAATGGATTCTTCAGCAGCTTCTGTTCTAAATGTAACTTCTGCACAAGGAAGGCCGCCTTCGCATAAAGCTTGAGCTAATGGTTTAGCATCTTTTGCGTCATTCAAAACAACAACAGGGACAACACCCATTTCTTGAATTGTTTTACTAATCGTATTCATTTTAAACCTCTCTTTTTAAACCTCTCTTATAGATACTTCTTTAATGTTGCGCGTACACTACCTACGCCTGCCAACATTTCATTAAAGTATCCACATACTTTTTCTGCCATATCGACTTCATATAGGTTCACACCAAAAATTTTGTCGTTTTCTAGAACTGGTTTTAATGTGGCTTCAATTTCAGCTGCATCTTTAGTTTCACCTAATTTGAATCCTTCAACATAAGGACAAACTGTATCCAATAATGGATCTGGACTTAATTCAAACGCATTTCCCGCATCATCCACTGCCATTAAATAACGTAACCATCCGGCAAACACTAATGGAATTAATTTCAAATCGGCTACATCGCGATCGTCAGCACTCGCATACGCTTTAATCGTTTCCCCAAAACGAATTGCTAATTTTTGAGAAGTATCTGTGGCGATACGTTGTGGCGTATCTGGCATAAATGGATTTGGAACACGTACTTTTAATACTGTATCAATAAATTCTTTTGGATCCAAAATGCCAGGATTTACTACAACTGGTAAACCTTCTTTATATCCGACAGTTTCAACTAATTTTACTAATTCTTCATCTTTCATTTCATCTGAAATCTTATTGTATCCCAATACACATCCAAAGATGGCTAGACAAGTGTGTAATGGATTTAAACAAGTACAAACCTTCATTTTTTCTACTTTGTCTACTGTATCACGGTCTGTAAACATCAACCCACCCTTAGTTAAATCTAAACGTCCATTAGGGAAATCGTCTTCAATAACTAAGTATTCTGTTTCTTCTGCATTTACATATGTGTTTTTAGAAGTAATAACTGGATCTAATTCTTCTACGCCATCGTTCAACAAGATTTTTTCAACAGAAGCATCTGGACGAGGTGTAATCTTATCAATCATACTCCAAGTAAATGACACTTTATTTGAATCAATATATTCAACAAATTCTTTTTCGGCTTTACCATTTTCTGTCCAAGCTTTGGCAAACGCAAGGATTGCCGCATATAACTTATCTCCATTATGAGAACAGTTATCTGTACTTACCATCGCAATTGGAAGTTCTCCCGCTTTAAAGCGAGCATACAATAAAGATGTCACTTTACCCATATAACTAGCTGGTTTTTCTGGTCCATTCACAAAGTCTGCTGTGATATCTGGAAGTTGTTCACCTTTTCCATTTACTAGGCTGTATCCTTTTTCTGTGATTGTAAATGTTGCCATCTGTAGAGATTTATTTGTGAAGATTTCTTTTAATCTTGCATAAGCACTTTCATTATTTGAATCTAAAGGTAAAGATTCTGCAACACTGGCAACAACGGTTTTATCAATTGTACCATCGGCTTTTAATGTAGCTACGATACCTAAGTTATCGTGTGGCACATACATTTTTTCAATGATTTCATAATCGAAACCTTCGGCAACAATCAAGCCTCGATCTAAATCTTTATTATTCAACATATTTTGAACCACATTCGCATGAAATGCACGGAATAAGTTACCAGCTCCAAAGTGGATCCAGAAAGGATTTTCCTTTGTAGCTTTTCTCATTTCAGCAATATCATATTGAGGTAAAGAATATCCCTTTTCTTCCCATTCTTTTCTATTTTGAATACCTTCTAAAGTTAATTTCATAATTAGATACCTCGCTTTGTAGCTTTATCAATGGCTTCCCACAATCCATTTAAGTAAGTAGCTCCTAAGGCACGGTCATATAAACCATATCCTGGCATTGCCACTTCATCCCAAATCATACGTCCATGGTCTGGACGGATTGGTCCATCAAATCCAATGTCATATAGAGCTTTCATAATTTCATACATATCAAATGTACCATCACTTGATAAGTGAGCAGCTTCTTCAAAGTTTGTTGGTGTAATGAATTTCAAGTTACGAACATGCGCAAAGTGAATTCTTCCCTTTAATGAACGAATCATATCAGGTAAATCATTTGCTAAATTAGTTCCATAAGATCCTGAACAGAAAGTAACACCATTATGAGGATTGTCTACCATTTTCATCATACGCAAAATATTTTCTTTGTTGATGATAATACGTGGAAGTCCAAATACGCTCCATGCTGGATCATCTGGGTGAATGGCCATGTTAATATCGTATTTATCACATACAGGCATAATTTTTTCTAAGAAATATTTTAAGTTCTCAAATAATTTTTCATCATCTACATCTTTATACATTTCAAATAGTTCTTTAACATGTGCCATACGTTCTGGTTCCCAACCTGGCATGATTGAACCATTCATATCTCCAGAAATGGATTCAAACATTTTTTCTGGATCTAAGGCATCAACCGCTTCTTGTGTATAAGCTAGTACAGTAGAACCATCTGGTCTTACACGAGCTAATTCTGTACGTGTCCAGTCAAATACAGGCATAAAGTTGTAACAAACCATGTGGATATCTTCTTTCCCTAAGTTTTCCAATGTTTCAATGTAGTTTGCAATATATTGTTCTCTTTCTGGTGCACCTGTTTTAATCGCATCATGAATATTTACACTTTCAATTCCAGCAACATGAAGGCCTGCAGCTTCCACTTCGTCTTTCATTGCACGAATTCTTTCGCGGCTCCAAACTTCACCTGGCTCCGTATCATATAAAGTAGTAATAACTCCAGTCACTCCTGGGATTTGTCGAATTTGTTTTAATGTGACAGTATCAAATTTTGAACCATACCATCTTAATGTCATTTCCATAAAATGTCCTCACTTTCTAAGATTTGTATTTGTTTTGGCAACTATATTATAGGTAAAGCGGTTTCAATTTGGAATTTCATTAATTGTTATAAGCATTGCAAAAGTTGCGGTTTTCACATAAAATAAAATTATGAAAAAGAACCTTCAAACAACATTTAGTACCCGACAAAAAATGTTAGAACCTGACTTTGAAATCTATTATTATGAGGATACGAGCCAGGATTTTCACTATGCCAATGTCAATCCTCACACTCATAATTACTATGAATTTTACATTTTTTTAGAAGGACACATATCTATGGATATTGAGGGTGTCTCTCATCCTTTAGTGCCAGGCGATGTATTGATCATTCCACCCAACACAAAGCACTACGCAAAGCTTTTAGACAATAGTATTCCATATCGTCGTTTCGTATTTTGGATTTCCCAAGATTATTGTAATAAACTATTTAACATCTCGAGTGATTATGTTTATTTAATTCAGCGTGTTCATACCACAAAACAATATTTATATCATTATGACATTATTGGTTTTAACACCTTACAATCCAAAATATTTAGACTGATTGAAGAAACGCATGCCAATCGTTTTGGTAAACAAACTAAGGTCCAATTATGTTTAAAAGATCTTGTTTTTCACTTTAATCGCTCCATTTATGAAATGGAACAAAAAAATAAAAAATACGAAGAGAATGCTCTCTATGAAAATATCTTATTGTACATTGAAGACCATATCGACGAAGATTTGACGCTTGACCATCTGTCTGAAATATTCTTTGTCAGCAAATACCATATTTCACATGTATTTAAAGCAAATCTTGGTATTTCTGTACATCAATTCATCACAAAAAAACGTCTTCGCTTATGCAAAGACGCAATATCGTTTCATACAAATTTAACGGAAATCTGTATATTATATGGTTTTAAAGACTATACGAGTTTTTTCCGTGCCTTTAAAAAAGAATTTGGTATGTCACCAAAAGAATTTAAGGAATTATCTGTAAAAACACAAGAAAAGCAGGGTTAACCTGCTTTTGATATTTTCATGACCCAATAGCCTTTATCACGAGCCATTTTTTCTACTTCATAGCCTTTTTCTTGTAAATAATGAATCGCACTTTGTGCACCATGCTGCTTGCGCATTACAATCCAGAAATGGCCATCTTCCTTTAAATGTTCTAAACACTGATCAAACAATGAATAAATCATTGCCTTTCCCGTACGAATCGGTGGGTTCAAAAGAATACAGGCATACTGGCCTTCATTCACACCTGACTGACATAATATCTTTGCCTTACGACGATATTTTTTCATGTTTGAATCTGCGAGCTGACAAGCTCTTTGATTTACATCAATCATTGTCATTGCGGTATGCTTCCAATACTCCATTAGAATCAAGGCAATCGGACCAATTCCACAACCTAGATCCAATGTGCTTTCTGGTTCAGATTCATTGTCGAGTACCGTTTCTAAAAGAATACGCGTACCTTCATCCAATTTATCTTTACTGAAAACTCCAGCATTCGAATTTAACTTATATGTAAAATCACGAAAATGTATCGTAATTTCTTCTGGTGCATCTTTTACAATATCATTTGTGAAATAGTGTGCCATACTACTTTGTAGCAGCTTCTACAATCGCATCTGCATCAATTTTGTATTTTGCGAATAATTCAGCTGGTTTTCCACTTTCACCAAATACATCCTGAACACCGACACGAACAAGTTTACATGCTGTTCCTGCTTCAGCTAAAACTTCTGCCACAGCACTTCCTAAACCACCAATAATAGAGTGTTCTTCACAAGTAACGATAGTATCATGAGTTTTTGCTAGTTCAATGATCAATTCTTTATCAATTGGTTTAATTGTATGGATATTTACTACAGTTGGAGCTGTTTCCATTTTCTTAGCAGCCTCTAATGCTTCTTGAACCATCAATCCAGTCGCAACTAAAGCTACTTTTTCACCTTTTTGAAGGACAACACCTTTTCCTAGTTCAAATTTATAGTCATCGCCATTTACGCTTTCAACACCACTACGACCTAAACGAACGTAGCAAGGCCCGTCAATTTCAGCTACAGCCTTACATGCTTGTTTAGCTTCATTATAGTCACATGGAACGATAACTTTCATACCTGGAATACCACGCATTAAACTAACATCTTCAATACATTGGTGACTGGCACCATCTTCTCCAACACTAATTCCTGCATGAGATGCACAGATTTTAACGTTTAATTGTGGATATCCGATACTGTTACGAATTTGTTCGAATCCACGTCCAGTCGCAAACATTGCGAAAGTAGATGCATACGCAATCTTTCCACTAGCCGCAAGACCTGCCGCAACACTCATCATATTTCCTTCGGCAATTCCCATGTCAAAGTGACGAGAAGGGTCTACTTTTTTAGCTTCTCCACTCTTTGTACTACCCGCTAAGTCAGCATCTAATACAACGACATTTTTATTTTCAACCATTAATTCTTTTAAAGCATCACCATAAGCGACACGTGTAGCTACTTTTGCCATTATTCTGCCTCCAATTCTTTCATTGCAGCATGGTATTGTTCTTCATTTGGTGCTACTCCATGCCATCCTTGTTGATCTTCCATAAATGAAACACCTTTTCCTTTAATTGTCTTCGCAACAATTACAGTTGGCATTCCCTTTGTTTCACGAGCTTCTTTTAATGCTGCACGCAATTGATCATAATCATGACCATCTACATTGATTACGTGGCAATTGAAAGCTTCGAATTTTTTATCCAAAGGATACACACTCATAACTTCATCTACGTGACCATCAATTTGAAGGTTATTGTTGTCAACAATAATACATAAATTATCTAATTTATAGTGAGCCGCTGACATTGTAGCTTCCCATACTTGTCCTTCTTGGCATTCACCATCTCCAAGTACAGTATAGATACGATGATCGTTTTTATCTAATTTATTGGCTAATGCCATACCTACAGCACAAGAAATACCTTGTCCTAAAGATCCTGTAGACATATCTACACCTTCTACATAATTCATGTTAGGGTGTCCTTGTAAACGTGAATTAATAGCTCTGAAAGTTGTCAATTCTTCTTCAGGAAGGAATCCCTTTTCAGCAAGTACTGCATATAAAGCTGGACTTGCATGTCCCTTACTTAATACAAAACGATCACGATCCAATGTATTTAAGTTTTCCTCATTAATATCCATTTCTTCAAAGTATAACTCTGTTAAAATGTCAGTTGCACCTAAACTTCCACCCGGGTGTCCACTTTGGGCACTATACACTTCTTTCACAATATTTCTACGAATATTTTTTGCGTGCAATGCAAGTTCCTTGTTTTCCATAATATTTACGCTATCTCCTTTTTGCGCATACATTATAACAAACTTTTTGTCACAATACACCCCCTACAAAAAGTCAATTATTTCACAAACGCTTATATTGCCACACATAAGCTGCATCATTGATCAATTCTATGTCATTTTGACTAATCCCAATCAATTCCAACGCTTCAAATATGTCTATCCCTTTTTCAAATAGTTTCTCAAAACAATCCATCCTCGCATTTGTCTTTTCTTGTTGGATTACTTTCTCTAACACTTCTTGAACTCGATCCGATTGAGCACGATAAAACATACCATCCATCTTTAAAGCGAGTTTTTCATCCACATCCGAAAACAAAGCTTTTAAAGTTTTAATGTCGCAACCCCGATTCAATAAAAGTAAATAAAAGCTACGAATCTCCAAGTTGTACACTCGCTTACGAAACAGTTCAAATTCTACATCTAATTTTTCCATTTTTTTGTTCTCCTTTTTTCTACACTCTCTTATACGTAAAAAAAAGAAGTTTCACCAAAAAAAAGTGAGAAATCAATCTCACTTTTCAACTTCATAAATCATGGCACCAAAACTAGGAACATTTACTTCGATCATATATGGCTGGTTATGTCTTGCAAGGCGCATTGCCTGCACCTCTTGAGGTGCATGACCTTTTAAGTTTCCGTTATATTTATCCCACTCTGTATTCAAAATTTCTTTATATTTACCTTTGCAAGGAACACCAAACTGTTGGTGATCATATGGATTTGTTGAGAAATTCATAATAATAACGAAATCTTTCTTTGAACCTCTACGAATAAATGAGAACGTATTTTGTCCTACATTATCTGCATCAATCCAACAGAAACGACTTGGATCATAATCTTGATCAAAGAATGCATCATTTTCTGTGTAAATCTTACCTAAATCTTCGCATAAATGTTCGAACGCATCGTGCATTGGATAATCCAACAAGAACCAGTCACAGCTCTTTTGTTCATCCCATTCACGCAATTGACCAATTTCATTACCCATGAAATTCAATTTCTTGCCAGGATGCGTAAACATATATACATATAATGCTCTTGCCTGGGCAAACTTATCTTCATAGCTTCCCCACATTTTATCTACAATGGTTGCCTTACCATGCACAACTTCATCATGACTAAATGGTAAGATAAATCTTTCTGAATAGAAATAAGCCATCGAGAAAGTAACGTCATGGTGATGCCACTTACGATAGATTGGATCTCTTTTTAAATAAGATAATGTATCATTCATCCAACCTAGATCCCACTTATAGTCAAATCCTAAACCACCCGCATAACTTGGCTTTGTGACATTAGGAAAATCGCTTGAATCTTCTGCAATCAACATGATTTTTCCTTGATGCGCCTCATTCAACAAGTGATTCATACGTTTCATGAAATCACATGCACCTTCATTCACACCATTATTCTTGTTTCCATGCCAGAAAATCGCATTACTGATCGCATCCATTCTTAAACCATCCACATGATAAACATCTATCCAGAAATTGGCTGCAGACATCAAGAATGAGCGAACCTCTTCTTTCCATAAGTTAAAGTTAGCTGTTCCCCATTCACTATTCGCATCTTCCGGTTTTGAATATTCATATAAAGGCGTACCATCAAACATTCCTAACGCGTAATTATCCTTCACAAAGTGTACAGGTACAAAATCCATGATAACACCAATTCCAGCTTCGTGAAGTGCATTCACAAAGTGCATTAATTCATGATTTGTTCCATAACGAGAAGTACTTGAAAAATAACCCGTACATTGATAACCCCAAGAACCATCAAACGGGTATTCACATAGCGGCATGACTTCAACATGTGTAAAGTGATGTTTCTTACAGTGTTCAATCAATTCCTTTTCTATTTCATGATACTGTACAAACTCTTCGTTTTCATCATCTTTTCTCCATGAACCAACATGCATTTCATAAATATTCACAGGAGAATCAAAGCCCTTATTTCTTTGATCCAACCATTTTTTGTCAGTCCATCCATCATAACTTAAATCTGATACAATACTTGCCGTGTTTGGTCTTAATTCACTATAAAAAGCATATGGATCCATTTTGTCTACCAATTCACCATTTGCCTGCCACACACGATATTTATACGAATCCTTATCCTTTGCACCTTCTACAAAACATTCCCAAATCCCACGTTTATCTTTTTTCATTTTACTCGCTTGATCATCCCAATTATTAAATGTACCAATAACTGAAATATTCTTTGCGTTCGGAGCATACACTCTAAAGCGAACCCCATTAGCTTCTAGGTGTGCGCCAAAAATATTATAAGCATGTATGTCACGCCCTTCAAAAAAGGCTTTTGTCTTTCTTTGATCCATATCGATATAACCTCCGTATATATATTTTATACCGGAACGCAAGAAACTTAAAGTGTATTTTTCAGATTTTGAAAACGCTTACCAATTATCAAAAAAGATGCAACTAACGCTGCACCTCCATAAATTGACGTAATATATTTTCTAAATCTTCTAATGTGTTCATTTGTGACATCTCATTTTTAAAGATTCTTGAACTAGGAAGTCCCTTTAAATACCAGCTAGCCAAACCTCGCATTTCACGAATAGCTACTTTTTCACCTTTTGTATCCGCTAATCCTTTGGCATGATCCATACAAATTTCAATACGATCTTCCATTGAAAACTCATGCTTCTGTCCTGTAATAGAATCCACACATTCTTGAATCAAGAATGGATTACCTACAATTCCTCGACCTAGCATAACCGCATCACAACCTGTTTCATTCATCATACGGTGAAAATCTTCTACACTACGGACATCACCATTCCCGATAACAGGAATAGATACCGCTTCTTTTACTTGCTTAATATAAGACCAGTCTGCTTTTCCTTCATACATCTGATTACGTGTACGACCATGCACTGCAACAGCACTAACGCCCACACTTTCCATAGCCTTCGCCATTTCAACGCAATTAATATGATACGTATCAAAGCCTAAACGCATTTTTACTGTTACTGGCTTATTTACATTTTGTACAATATTCGATACAAGTTCTTTGGCATAATCAATATCCTTCATTAAAAAGCTTCCTGCCTGGGCTTTGATCACCTTGTTTACAGGACACCCCATATTAAAGTCAATAATGTCACAATCTGTTTGCGTATCCAAATATTTAGCTGCATACACAACCGTATCAATATCATGACCAAACAATTGAAAAGATACAGGATGTTCATTTTCATCGATGGCACACATTTGTTTCGTCTTCAATGAATCATAGTATAAAGCTTTATCACTTACCATTTCATTACAAACTAAACCAGCTCCAAAGCATTTCGCAATTCTACGAAATGCGATATTACTAATACCTGCCATTGGTGCAATCACAACCGGATTTTCGATTTCTACATTTCCAATCTTAATCATGCATCTTACTCGCAATCGCTCTTAATTCTTCTTCTGTGAAATGATATGTTTCATTACAGAAATTACATGTGATATCACAACCATGCTCTTTATCAGCCATCTCTAAAACATCTGATTTTTTTATAGTTCCCAAAGCTCTAGCCATACGTACCTTTGAACAAGGACAATCATAAGCTACTGGTTGTGTCGTTAAAATCTTCGCATCTTCAAACATGTCATTTGCCAAATCTTCTAAACTTGAATCATCATATTCTTGAATTAAAGTACTCATTGGTTTCAATCCTTCAAGTACGTGTTCACAAATAGAAATATCTGTTTCTGTCGCATCTGGAAGCATTTGTAGTATCATAGCACCTGCACTGGCAACACGACCATCTGTTCCTATTAAAACTCCACATGATACAGCTGTTGGTGTTTGTTCAGACAAAGTGAAGTAATAGGCAAAATCATCCCCAATTTCACCACTCTGCAACTCAACCGAACCAGAAAAGTTTTCTTCCATACTTAAATCTTTAGTAACTGTTAAAGTTCCATCTGTACCGACAACAGCTCCTACATTTAATTTTCCTGGGCGAATCAAAACATCCTCTACATGTGGATTTGAAACAAACCCACGAACATTTCCATTCGCATATGCATCTACCACAATAGAACCAATTGGACCGTGTCCATTGATTGTGATTGACAACATTTCTTCTTCTGATTTCAACATAGCACCCATCATACTTGCCACAGATAAAGTTCTTCCTAAAGCTGCACAAGCACATGGATGTAAATCAAAACGATCCTGCGCTTCCTGTACTAAGTCAGTTGTGCGCACAATATATAAACGAACATGCTCATTTAAAACAAGAGCTTTTAATAGTTGATCTTTCATAATATCCTCCACGATAAAATTCACTAGCAACATTCTACTGAATTCTTGTATCCATTTCAAGCCAAACTAAAAGCCATCAATCGATGGCTTTAGTGTGTAATTAATCTTTTTTCTTAGTTAATTCATTGAACGCATCATCCAAATCCTTTTGATCAACACCAGTTGGAGTCTCCGGAATCTCTGGAACTTGAACTACTTCTTGTTCTACTTTTTCCTCTTCTTCATTTGTTTCAACATTAGGATCTGTTAATTGTCCATAATTCATTAAGTTGGTGATTTCTTCATTTGTTAATGTTTCATGTTCATACAAATTGTTCGCAATCAAATCCAACAAATCTTTGTTTTCAGTTAAGATCTTACGACAATTTTCATGACACTCATCTACAATCGCACGAACTTCTTTATCAATTTCAGCCGCTACACCTGCAGAATAATCACTACCCTTTGTATAATCTCTTCCTAAGAAGACATTTCCTTGAGGATCCGCATATTGGATAGGACCTAAACTAGACATACCATATACACGAACCATATTTTTGGCAATTTCTGTTAATTTTTCAATATCATTTACAGCACCCGCACTGATTTCACCAAATTGGATCTCTTCAGCTGTACGACCACCAAGTAAACCAGTGATCTGCGCAATAAATTCAGATTTTCTATGGAAATATTTCTCTTCACGAGGTGTCATCAAGTTATATCCACCCGCATCTCCACGAGGAATAATTGTAACTTTCTGAACCATATCTGCATCTTCAAGTTTTAAACCAATAACGGCATGTCCCGCTTCATGGTAGGCCACAAGAATTTTATCTTTTTCTGTATATTTTTTGCTCTTTTTCGCAGGTCCCATCATAACACGGTCAATGGCTTCATCTAAATCCGTCATTGTAACCTTAGACTCATTTTTACGAACCGCTAAAATAGCACCTTCATTCAATACGTTAGCTAAATCTGCACCAGAGAATCCAGGCGTACGTTTTGCCAAGTTTGCAAGTGAAACATCACTCGCCAATTTCTTGTTACGAGCATGTACCTGTAAAATAGCTTCACGGCCCTTAATATCTGGCAAGCTAACAGTAACACGACGATCGAAACGACCACTACGAAGTAAAGCAGGGTCCAATACGTCTGGACGGTTTGTAGCCGCAATCACAACGATTCCAGCATTATCTGTCATACCATCCATTTCAACCAATAATTGGTTCAATGTTTGTTCACGTTCATCGTTTCCGCCACCCATACCAGCTCCACGCTGACGTCCAACGGCATCGATTTCATCAATAAAAATGATGCATGGCGCACTCTTTTGTGCCGTCTTAAACATGTCACGGACACGACTCGCACCTGTTCCGACAAACATTTCAACGAAGTCAGAACCTGAAATCGAGAAGAATGGAACATTGGCTTCTCCAGCTACGGCTTTTGCCAATAAAGTCTTACCAGTTCCTGGAGGCCCAACCATCAAGATTCCCTTAGGAATATGTGCTCCCATATCTGTAAATTTCTTTGGTGAACGTAAGTAATCGATAATTTCTTTTACTTCTTCTTTTTCTTCTTCACAACCAGCAACATCTTTAAAACGAACTTTTACATTCGATTCAACACGAGCTTTTGATTTTGCGAATTCAAAGGCTTTATTATTGCCTCCACCGCCCATTTTAGAAAACATGAAGTAGAAGAATACCGCAATAATCAAGAATGGAATGATTTGAGAAAGAATAGAAATCCATACACTTCCTTGGTTTGGATCTTCTACTGTTAGCTTTCCACCATTACGTTGCAAATCCTTTTCCAACTTCTCAATATTCTTTTCTGTTCTTGGAACAATAACCTTGTATCCAATTGTCTTTGAGTTCTGCTCATAAGTACCTTCCAACTGAATAACAGTGGAACTAATTGTCATAGAACTCTTCTTAAAGTCAACTTCATCTACAATTTTCTCAAATTGTGTATAATTCATTTGTACAGTACTGCCCTGTGAACTATAAAAAACTAATGATAATACAATTGATAAAATGAAGATGGTTGGTAAATAATTTAACCACTTCTTCATAATCTTCCTCCTACTGATAAATTTCAGGTTTTAAAACACCAACAAATGGTAAATTACGATATTTCTGGTTGTAATCCAATCCGTATCCAACCACAAATTCATTTGGCACCTCAAAACCAACGTAATCCGCTTCAATTTCACAAACACGACGGCTTGGTTTATCTAACAATGTTACACAACGAACATCTAGACAACCTTTATTCTTAAACATTTTCTTTACTTCAACTAAAGTTCTACCTGTATCAATAATATCTTCTACAACTAAAATAGAACGATTCTTACAAGATAGGTCCATATCCTTTAAAATACGAACATCTCCAATAGATTCTGTTCCATCGTATGAACTAACGGACATAAAATCAATTTCACATGGAAATTCAAAACGCTTGATCAATTCAGCCATAAAAGGAACACTTCCCTTTAATAATCCAACTACGATTGGAGTTTCTCCAGATTCTTTATAATCTTCTTCTATTTGATGTGCTAGTTCTACACAACGATTTTCGATTTCTTCTTCACTTAATAAAATTTTTTCAATATCTTGAGCTATCATATGGTGTTTTTCTCCTTAAGTTACTTAGACATTGTAACATAAACATTTAATCTAGACCATTCATTTTAAAATAGAACTGTTGATTTTGTGAATAATGTTCTACATCACATCCAAGGCCTGGAACAAAAATAACTTTTCCTGCATTATTTTCCACAACCAGCCAATATTTTCGGTATATCTTGCAGATTTTTCGATCCACAAAGAAACGATGCACATTCTTATTTCCAAAACGCATCGAAATTACGTCATTCACTTTAACATGACGCACCACCAAAGGAAAGTCAGATGCCTCCACACTAAAAGACTCAATTGTTTGCCCCTGATTCATAATAGAGAATTCTTTATAATCTTTATACTCCAATTCATTCAATGTATAATACACATTCTGTGGTTTTGGCATTAAATACAACTTTTCATTATGCCTTTCCAATAAATGATTCTCTATTTCAATCAGCACATTTCCCTTTAATTGAACACACAACTCTTCCATGTATTTTCTAGAGAAATGATGGCTCAAAGCCTGAAATAAGAAAGTATCTAAATAGAGCCAGGCATCTTCTTGATTCAATAAAGAATCTACATCCCCATTCCAATTCTTTAAAAAATCTTCTATGCCTGCTCTTTTTATTTGCCAAAAATCATTCTCATTTTGAATCTTTAAAATCCATTCTTCCTTTTCATTACGATCCATCTTTTCGATTTGTGTATGACGAATCACATTACGCGTATAGTGATTGGTTAAATTCGATTCATCAATTCCAAAAGAAACGCCATTGTCATTACAGTATTGTTGTAATTCACTCTTTGTGAAATTCAGTAAAGGCCGAACGATTTGATATCCATGCCTTACACTCTTTTCTTTTAAGCCATACCAGTCACAAATCATATTTCGATTTTTCTGAAACAAATACGTCTCAATCACATCATCCATCTGATGTGCTACATATAATAATTTCGTATCAAATTCATCTGCCACTTCTTCAAAAAAAGCATAACGAACATCTCTTGCCCATGCCTGAAAATTTCCTTTCTCATGCACCGGATATAAAACACGAACAGGAATATCATATTTTTTACAATATTCCTTCACTATTTTCTCATCCCTATCTGCCGTATCGCGATGTTTATAATTCACATGTGCAACGACAATGTCCTTGCCTTGTTTATTCAATTGATCTAATAAAGCCATGCTGTCAGGTCCACCTGAACAGGCTACTACACATTTTGACATGTTCCTATTATAGCATCATTTGCATAACACATTTTTTTATTTTATCAAACAAATGAGAATTCGGATCAATATGTGCCTTCACATCAATCACACGCGCCGAATTGATCCATTTCGCATCATTTAAGAATAATACACTCGCCTTATTTAAGCCCTCAATTTCTGGTAAACGCATCAAATGACGCTTTCCCATATGGGATACAGGATCATACGCCCTATGATATGCACTACTATTCCCACTCATAGGTACTACAAATATTTTCCCATTCTTCATTGCCAACACTAAACCAAAATGCTGATAGCCAACCTCACTTAGATAGGCCAACCCAAAATCTGTAAAGCATATGTCGCCAACTTTCACATACACCTTAGCTTCTAAACTCGAATACATTTGTTTCCTCTGACAAAAATTCAGTTTAGAAAGCATATAATCATAAACCTCACTTTCATTTAAGCCCTCTAACAGTTGTTCTTCAGCAATTCTAGCCTGCGACGTTATTTTCTGTGTGTACTCCGTCGACTTTTTGTTTTTGTACTTTTGCCATTCATTCGGTTCCATAACCCCATTCTAACAAACCAATGTGAAAACAATATTAAAAGTAGGCATTTTAGCCTACTTTTTTGAATATTTTTCGCGATTTTCTTTGAATACGATGCCACAAACCAATTAAAGGATGAAATTTCTCACTAATCATTGCCGATTTCTCAATAAAGATCTCTACCGCCAACAATATAATGACCATAACTAAAAAGCCGATATTTCGATTGATCATATACGCAAAAGCACTCAATCCAAAAAGCGCTGTTAAACCACACATGATAATTACAGTATTACGATGTCCAAATTGGCGCATCAACAAGTGATGAATATGACTCTTGTCCGCCTCCATAAATTTCATACCCTTTAAAGTACGTCTCAAAATAGCAGATAACGTATCAATAATTGGCAGCATCAACAATAAGATAGGCAATGCCAACGTCAAAATCGTACTCGATTTAAATCCAAGCAATGAAATAGCCGAAATCATGAACCCCAAAAACAACGATCCACAATCTCCCATAAAGATACTAGCTGGATGCGCATTATAAACTAAGAAACCCAATGTTCCAAAAGCTAAGATAAAGGCAATGCTTAATAAATCCGAACGTCTTTCGATGATAGCGATAGAACCAATGACCACAAGCACAATAACACTCATACCTCCGGCAAGACCATCCAGACCGTCAATCAGGTTTACCGCATTTGTGATACCGGCCACCCAAATAATCGTAAAGATAAACGAAATAATACCTGTATCAATTTGAATACCCAAAGGCAAACGAATAATATCTACTGAAATTCCAAAATAAATCAACACCAAAGCCGCAATAACTTCCAACGTTAGTTTAACCAGTGGCTTAATATCGATTAAATCATCAATTAAACCAGTAAAAAACATAATACTGCTTCCAATAACCAAACCTTTGATCTGACGATCCGCCTTCACAAAGATAGCCATCGTTATAATGAATGCCAAATAAATCGCTACACCACCAATACGCGAAATCTTTCCATGATGGACCGTACGCTTATTTTCTTTGGCATAGGCCCCACAATAAATAGAATATTGCTTCACCAACGGTGTTAGAATCACTGAAATCAAGAATGGTAATAAAATCATTTTATAATCAATCACGCTGACTTTACCCCCTTTAATGCATCTATCATATCGTATTGTCCTCGTTTTGTACAAAGAACTGGACAAGATATGTTCTTAGAAATGAATTGTGACGGCCCAAAACAATCCGCCAATCCTCCACTCAATTCAATTCCATGCATCAAAAAATGTTCTTGTAAAGAAGCAGGAAGACCATCAAAACAATGTTTTACCCATAATGAAATCTGTGCTGAAACCATCTCGAAGGCCGGCCACAATAGACTTGACTCAATTTGAATCTGATGAAGAATCTGTCTTGAATCAAAGGCATAACACAACAATAAATTGTTTTTTTGTTGCCAAAAAGCCAGACTTGCCATTTCCTTCAAATGAGCCGCATCCATTTTTGTGATAAAACAACCCGTCTTGTTGTAAACAATCCTTTGTATCTGCTCATCAATCTGTGCTCCCGCATAATAAATTGTCTTTGACACAAGCACCTTACCATAAGCACACACATGAATTTCCGTATAAGAATGTCCACTATGTACTAAAAAACAAGAACCTTCTTCTTGTAAAGCATTTAAGTTTGAAATAAATTCAACCTTACGTACGCCACAATCCAAAAACATTTGCTGCCAAAGTTCTCGTTGTCTTTGCGACAACTGTGTAGGAACACTCACAAGCACACTCGGTCTTAATAAGCCATCAAAGGCATGTAGTTCGTTTAACCCCTTCTGAACCAAAGGTTCAATTGAATGAAGAATTTGACCATGTGATATAGGATATTGAATTTGTATCGTATCCAGATCCTTATATAAATAGGCAAGCGCCTGATCCGATACCCCCAATGTTTCTTTTCCTTTTTTTGCGATTATTGTTTTTAAAACAATTTGTTTCTGTGTAGAAAAATCATAAAACCGTGCAAGATACGCCCCCATATCCAGGGCAATCCACTTATCAAGCAAAGCCATTATAGATTGTTAATTGTAAAATCGCCTGACTTGAAATGTACGCAAGACAAAGCGATAAAAGAAACATTAAAACCTGCACTTTCTTAGGATTTTTTACACTACACACCTTTTCAAACTGAATACTTGAAATCGCATAAAAGCTTAAACCAAAACACGCAAAGAATACTAAATAAGAAATTACAGAAGCTGCCATATTAGCCTCCTACATGAACAATTTGAACAAAATTATACTTTTCCTTCAATTGCTCACATGCACTTAAAATCACTTCTTCATCCACACTGAATCCCAACATACTTGAACCAGACCCAGACATCAATATACGTACTAAACCTGCATCTTCCATATCCATTTTCACTTGTTCTAATTCAGGTTCAATCTCAAAGGCGATTGGCTCCAATGAATTTGCCATAGTCTGATATAAAAGATCCATGTTCTCTTCTCGAATACTCGACTCTACTAAATCTACATCCGGATGAAAAGGACGCGACTCTTTCCATTTAGAAAATGCATTCGCGGTGGAAATTCCAAAATCCGGTTTTACAACCACAATATCAAATTTCCAATCACTTTCAATCGGCGTGATTTTTTCTCCAATACCCTTTACTCGAGCCCACTTATCATGA
>OMBB01000486.1_pt1 | contig 20241 bp, 12 predicted proteins | sample 1673961 | NCBI WGS metagenome assembly OMBB01 (sample SAMEA103958135, study PRJEB25191) | human gut metagenome | reverse complement strand
TCAGTATTATTCCAGCCGTTTTCCTCGTTATGTTTTTCATTATAAGAATACAGGTCGTACAGCGTAAAGCCGTCGTGACAGGTCAGAAAATTGATTGACGAATTGTAGCCCCGATACTGCCCGCCGTACAGATCCGGAGAGCCGGTAATCCGCTTTGCTGCCTGTGCAGCGAACCAGTACTCTCCTTTTAAAAAGCTGCGCAGCTCGTCCCGGTATTTGCCGTTCCACTCCGCCCACCGGTTCCACGCCGGGAAATTTCCGACCTGATACAAACCGCCCGCATCCCATGCCTCCGCAATCAGGTTGACGTCCTTCAGCACCGGATCTTCCGCCAGATTCCGAAGCAGAGGCGGCTGTAACAGCGGCGTCCCGTCCTCGTTTCGTCCCAAAATGCTCGCAAGGTCAAAGCGAAAACCGTCCACCCGATAATGAATTACCCAATGCCGCAGGCATTCCAGAATCATCTGCTGTACGACTGGATGATTGCAATTTAACGTATTTCCGCATCCGCTGAAATTATAATAGTCTCCCTCCGGCGTCAGCATATAATAAATCCGGTTGTCGATTCCCTTAAATTCAAAAAACGGTCCCTGCTCGTTTCCCTCCGCGGTATGATTGAACACCACATCTAAAATGACTTCGATTCCGTTCTGGTGAAGCTCCCGGATGAGATTTTTAAACTCCGTCCCTTCCCGGTTATACTCCTGACGCGCCGTGTATCCTGTGTTCGGTGCAAAAAATCCAACCGTGTTGTAGCCCCAGTAATCCAGAAGCGTCCTGCCGCCAATTTCACGTTTTCCCATCGTCTCGTCGAATTCAAACACCGGCATCAGCTCAACCGCAGTGATGCCAAGCGCCTTCAGGTAGGGGATTTTTTCCCGGATACCCTCAAACGTTCCCGGAAACTGCACGCCCGAGGAGGCATGCTTTGTAAAACCGCGCACATGCATCTCATAAATAATCAGCTCCTGCATCGGCTTTTTCGGCTCTCTGGCGTCACCCCAGTCGAAATCGTTGAACACCACCCGCCCATGATAACCCTTCTCCCGGTCGGGCTCTTTTCCCCAGATGCTCTGCTGCGTCACCGCCCGTGCATACGGATCCAAAAGCACTTTTGTTTTATCATAAATCAGCCCTTTTTCCGGGACGTTCGGCCCGTCCATCCGATAGGCGTACTCAAAATCGTAAATATCCAGACCGAACACGATCATCGAATATACCCGCCCGATCCTGTAATTTTCCGGAAAAGGAATCGTCCCGTAAGGCTCTTTTTCCCCTCTGTGAAACAGCAGCAGCTCACAGGAAACCGCATTCTGAGAATGAATTGTAAAGTTGACGCAGCTTCCGAAGGAAGTCGCTCCGTTGATTTCATATAGCCCCGGACGGATATCGAATCCGTTGACGCGATCCAATGGGTTTAAAAACTGTTTCTCTGCCGCAAGCGGATTTAGGTTCATGCTGTGTGCCTCCTGTCCCTTTCGATTCTTACTCCCAGTTTATCATCTGTAGGGCAGGATGCAAGCAGGAAAGTCTTGTCATCGCTGTTTTTATCCGGAAAGAAGAGGTATCCACCGAAGCGGTTTGCGCACCCCGGCGGCACGCGCGCCATACTATATAGAAACGGAGCGTTTCAGGTGATCTGCATGGCAGTCTCTTCTCTGGATATTCTGAATCTGTCCCACTCTTTCAAGGACGTGTGCGAAGCGCACGCCAAATCTCCCGAATGTCTCTCCTGCACGCTCCGTCTTTTACTGGAATACAACCTGATTCAGGCAAACCTGGAATATTCCAGACGCTTTTGCTGCACCCCCCAGGCACCGGACGACGCAGCTTCTAAAAACTGCAAAAAGGAATTTCCATCTGCGGAATCGTAGATTGTCAACAAAGCTAAAAAAGTTTTGAAAAGAAAGTAAATTCTGGTAAATTTCAATAACATTTCTTCCTTTTTTCCATTAGAATAATGTCGATTTTATAAAAATTTCCTTTTTTTCTTTCCTTTTTTGTATTACAATGAAATTATCAAAAATCGATCGAAAGAAAGGGGTTTTTCCAATGGCAAACAGAATTATGCTCAACCAGACCTCCTATCACGGAGCTGGCGCAATCGAAGAAATCGCAAACGAAGCAAAGGCTCATGCTTTCTGGAAAGCATTTGTATGTTCTGATCCGGATCTGATCAAGTTTGGCGTAACCGCAAAGGTAACGGATATTTTAGACCGCGAAGGTCTTGCTTATGAAATCTACTCCGATATCAAAGCAAACCCGACCATCGAAAACGTAAAGAACGGCGTTGCAGCGTTCAAGGCTTCCGGCGCTGACTACATCATCGCAATCGGCGGCGGTTCCTCTATGGATACCTCCAAGGCCATCGGCATCATCATCGCCAACCCGGAATTTGAAGACGTCCGCAGCCTCGAAGGCGTTGCTCCCACCAAAAAGCCCTGCGTTCCGATTATCGCTGTTCCTACCACTGCCGGCACCGCTGCAGAGGTTACCATCAACTACGTTATCACCGACGTAGAGCGCAAGCGCAAATTCGTATGCGTTGACCCCCACGACATGCCGATCATCGCAGTCGTTGATCCCGATATGATGTCCTCCATGCCAAAGGGCCTGACCGCTTCTACTGGTATGGATGCTCTGACCCACGCAATCGAAGGCTACACCACAAAGGCTGCATGGGAAATGACCGATATGTTCCACTTAAAGGCAATCGAAATCATTTCCAAATCCCTGCGTAATGCCGTCGCTAACACCAAAGAAGGCCGTGAAGGCATGGCTCTTGGTCAGTATATCGCAGGCATGGGCTTCTCCAATGTCGGTCTCGGCATCGCTCATTCCATGGCACACACCCTGGGCGCTGTTTATGACACCCCTCACGGCGTTGCATGCGCAATGATGCTTCCGATCGTTATGGAATACAACGCAGACTGCACCGGTGAAAAATACCGTGAAATTGCACGCGCAATGGGCGTAGAAGGCGTTGATCAGATGGATCAGGCTGCTTACCGTAAAGCTGCGGTCGATGCTGTCCGCAAGCTTTCCGAGGATGTCGGCATTCCGTCCAAGCTCGAAGCCATCAAGGAAGAGGATCTTCCGTTCCTGGCAGAATCTGCCCATGCAGATGCATGTGCACCCGGCAACCCGAAGGATGCAAGCATCGAAGATCTGACCGCATTATTCCGTAAGCTGATGTAAAAAAGAATGTGCCTTGGCACATTCTCGCGCCGAGGCGCGGTTGCTTCGGCAACCATCTACCCCTGCGCCGAGTGTGCATCCTCGCGGAGCGTTTTTATTTCATAGGACGTATTTTCCCATGAAACAAAAAACAGCCCCGACAGTTTTTATTCATGACAATAGAATGCTCGCAGAGCGTGCATTCTATTGTTTGAAAACTGCCGGGGCTGTTCCTTTGCACCTCTTATAACGGAGGCGCGCCTTCGATTTTTACTTAATTTCTTCCGGATTTGGTTTCAGGGTAACGCCTCTGTTGATATCGCCCTTTAAGTCCTTGCCGAACTCGTAGTCGTTGCCAGGCAGAATTGCATTCAGGATAATACCTGCCAGCGCTGCGATTGCAAGACCGGTCAGCGTGATGGATGTACCGAATACCGTAAAGGTCAGACCACTGGAGAAGCCCAGGCCGCAGACCAGGATCACTGCTGCGATAACCAGGTTGCGGGACTTGGTCAGGTCTACATGGTTCTCTACTACGTTACGGACGCCGATTGCGGAAATCATACCATACAGCATGAAGCTTACGCCGCCGATGATTGCGGACGGCATGGAGCCGATTACATCAGCCATCTTCGGAATGAAGCTTAAGATTACTGCGAATACAGCTGCAATACGGATCACTCGGGGATCATGTACATGGCTTAATTCCAGAACGCCGGTGTTCTCACCGTAGGTGGTGTTTGCAGGACCGCCAACCAGAGCGGACAGAGCGGTTGCAAGACCGTCGCCTACCAGAGTGCGGTGCAGACCGGGATCAGCGATGAAGTTTTCGCCGACTGTTGCGGAAATCGCGGACATATCGCCGATGTGCTCCATCATGGTAGCAAGCGCGATCGGAGCCATAACTAAAATTGCAGTCAGGTTAAATTTGCACAGCTGGAAAGGCGGCAGGCCAACCCAGGATGCAGATGCAATGTTGGAGAAATCCAGGATGGCGCTTCCGTCCGGATTTGTCAGGCCAATTGCATTTAAAACAGCTGCAACAACATAGGAAACCACAACGCCCATCAGAATCGGGATAATCTTGAACATTCCTTTTCCCCAGATGTTAAATACGATAATGGTTCCAAGTGCAATCAGGGCAATCAGCCAGTTGGTCGATGCGTTGGAGATTGCAGACGGTGCAAGGGACAGACCGATACAGATGATGATCGGACCGGTTACAACAGGCGGCAGATAATGCATAACGCGATGTACACCTGCAATCTTGATGACCAGGGCAAGCACCAGATACAATAAACCAGCTACAACAATACCGCCACAGGCATAAGGCAGCTTTTCTCCCATGGTCATGTCTGCGAAAATTCCGGTGTTCAGATTCGCTACCGTAGCAAAACCGCCCAGGAATGCGAAGGACGAACCAAGGAAAGCCGGTACCTTCAGCTTGGAGCACAGGTGGAAGAACAGAGTTCCCAGACCCGCGCAGATCAGGGTTACCTGAATGGAAAGCCCTTCTCCTTCAAAATAGTTGTTGACCAGAATCGGTACCAAAATCGTCGCACCAAACATTGCGAACATATGCTGCAGACCTAACAGCAGCATCTTCGGTACACCAAGTGTTCTGGCGTCTTTAATTGCCACACTTTTCTCCTCCATTATAAACCTCCTATAAATTTTTTTCTGTTCTATAGTAGTCTCTTTCTTCCTTTCCGTCAATCATTTCCTGTAGAAAAAAACCTTCTATTTTCTATGTAAATTCAGTTTTTTCCTCTTTTTTTCAAAGATAGGGTGCGCTATAATAAATTCTGCACGCCATTGGTGTGCAGTTCACACGCACCAAAGAAAGGACTTCTATTATCATGACTTCCAGTTCCGAAACCTCCCGTCTGTCCGGCCGCCCCGCCTGGGCGTTCGACCGCAGGATTTTCTTAAACGGCATGCGCGACGGCGTTCCCATCGCACTGGGCTATTTTGCCGTTTCCTTTTCCCTCGGCATCGCCGCAAGAAACGCCGGTCTGACGCCGCTGCAGGGCTTTTTTGCCAGCCTGCTAAACAATGCTTCCGCCGGAGAATATGCTGCCTTCACCTTAATCGCCGCCAATGCGACGCTTTTCCAGGTAGCGCTTATTACTTTGATCGCAAATGCGCGGTATCTGCTGATGAGCTGTGCGCTCGCGCAGCGCTTTGCACCCGGCACACCGTTTTTCCACAGACTGATTATCGCTTATGACGTAACGGACGAGCTGTTCGGCATCACGATTTCCCGCCCCGGCTGCCTGAATCCGTTCTATACCTATGGCGCGATTTTGCTTGCCGCTCCTGCATGGGCGTTCGGCACAGCCTTCGGCATCATGGCAGGAAATGCGCTTCCGCTGCGCGCTGTCAGTGCGCTCAGCGTCGCCCTTTACGGCATGTTCCTCGCAATCATCATTCCCCCGGCACGGAAAAATAAAGTCGTTGCTGTCCTGATCGTCATCAGCTTTGCGTTGAGCTTTTTCGGCAGTTATGTGCCCGGAATCTCTGCATTGTCCGACGGAACCCGCACGATTTTGCTCACCGTGCTGATTTCCGCCGCTGCAGCAATTTTATTCCCGGTCAAAAATACACAGGAGGAGGAATCCGAACATGAGTCGTAATGTGCTTTATATCGCCGTCATGGCGCTGGTTTCCTATACAATCCGCGTCCTTCCGCTGACGCTGATCCGCAAACCGATCCGCAACACATTTATCCAGTCGTTTCTTTATTATGTGCCTTATGTTACGCTCGCTGTGATGACCTTTCCAGCCATCCTGCACGCAACGCAGTCGCCGATTTCCGGTGCAGTTGCCCTGATCGCCGGAATCATCGCCGCATGGCTCGGCGCCGGATTATTTCCGGTATCCGTGATCTGCTGCGCACTGGTTTTCCTGATCGAGCTGTTTATCTAAAAAAACTGATATCACAGCTTAAATTTCTTGCTTTATCTTCCGTTATTAACTTGTTATGCTATTCCTATGACACAGATCAACCTGAAATCTCACACAATTTCAGCTCTGGGAGGAGCGTTATCGTTAATGGAAGACTTTAAAAAGAACCTGCTTAAAATGGGAAAAACAAACCGGACTGTCCCGGCGATTTTACTGATTGCTGCTGTCTTCTTTCTGCTGTTCGGCATCTTTATGATCCCCCACAAAGATCAGCCCTTTGACCCGACCTCCGGCGGCTATGCTTCCCTCAATATCGTCTATGTTATGGGACCCTTCGCAGAGCAGACCTCTGACGGAAGGACTGTAAAGGAATATTATGTTGCCGAAAACGACAAAGGTTACTGGTCTATTGTCAGCACCGAAAACTCCTGTCCCTTTCCGGTTTACAATGAAACCATTTCCGATGCCGATCTGAAAGCAATGGTTCCTCAGACTGCTGTCGGTCAAAGCAAGAAGATCCCCAAAAAGCTTGCCGGATACCTTGTAGACTACTTTAATAACAACGGCTTTGAGCTCTCCCTTTCCGACTATGAGCAAACCTTGGGTGATCATTATCTCGATACCACCGTACCTTTGATGGGCAGCAGCCTTGTGCTCTTTACATTTGCTGCAGTCTTTTTCATCCTCAGTGTGATTGTCCTGATCTCCTTCAGGAAAAACGGCAATCACATTCAGACCCGTATTCAGGAGCTTATGCAAAACGGTGAGTTCGAACCGCTCTGTCAGGATTTCCAGTCAGCTGACGCTGCTTTTTATGACGGATTAGGTCTCGCTGTCTCTCCCCATTATCTCCTTGACTTTTCCAATTTGCAGTATGGTTTTTCTGTATATCCTCTCGATCAGTTTTATAATGTTTTTAAATGCAACATGGTAAACGGCAATCCTACAACATCCAATTACATTGCTCTGGAGCACAAGAACGGACAGCGAATCCTTGTTGCAGCCTGCCCGAATGTATCTAAAGACTTTAACGCTGCACTGGATATGCTGAAACAGTCTGTAAACGGAGGTATGCAATGGTGATCACTTACGGAACCAGAACCTTATTCAAGCGGGAAGGCGCATGGGGACATGCGATCTGTAAAAACTGCGGACATGATGCTCCCCAAACCCTTTGCCGCCAGCTCGATCAGGTAACGCTTTTCTTTATCCCCATCGTCAGTCTTGAAAAACAACGCGGCATCCTGTGCGAAAGCTGCGGCATGATTGTACCCCTCGATAAGGCAGAATACAAACGCCGCTGTGAGGCGAGACAAAAAGCTGCCCTTTTCTGAACTCTGTACGATAAAAAAACCGGTCATAAAAGACCGGTTCTTTTTATCGTCTATTCTTTTTTCATAATCCATACTTCGCTGACTGCCAGCGCCTTTAAGGTATCGTAAACCTCCCAACGGACTTTCAGCGTGCCGTCCTGATAGGATTCCTTCGGCAGGTCGTATTCCCAGAACGGCTCTCTTCCAGCCTCGATCTCCCGGCGGACAGATTTTCCGTTCGGATTCTGCGCAATCCGATCTGCCAGCAGGACTTTTCCGGCACGGATATTGACCAGCGTTTCATCCTTCAGCGCGGTCTGTCCCACAAATGCCCGGAAAAACGAATTCGGATAAAATACCTTCATCCCATAAGAAGCTTCCGGATCAAGTCCGGTAAACGTCATTTCCAGCGGCGTTCCATACAGCACCGTCACATTCAGCGCCCAGGTCAGCGGCATCGGGAACTCGTGGTACCAGCCGTCGATCTCATGCAGCAGGCCGACCATTGTATACACGCTGTGATCGATGAATGGAGTTTTTAAATATCCGGGATCTTCCTCCCAGCTGTGCCATACGGAAACATGTGAAAAGCCTTCGTAAGTGCCAGGCGCGCAAAACTGATTTCCGTCGCCGGGATCCTGACGCAGGTTCAGCTGATGCAGTGCTGCGCATCTGTTCTTTTCGTTCTGCATCTTTTCAATCCGCTTAAAGCTCTGCATCAAATACTGATAATCGTTTAACGGCATGCTTCTCGTCTGCAGGTACGCGCCGCGAATCCAGCACTGCCCGCCGTGATGGTTTTCGGTCAGCTGAATACCGCACAGATTCCGCAGGCTGTCTGCCAGCTTCAGCATTTCAAACAGCACATCCTCCGCCGCCGGAACGTCCCTGGAAAGATTCAGGATCGTCCGCGCCTCCCGGATAACTGCTTCGCTTCCGGTAATATCCGCCAGGTCGAGCACCGCACGCGCCTGCTGCTCCAGCTCCTGATCCTTTGCATATTTCTGTTTCGTCCAGTAATCCGTCAGAATCCGCAGCTTTAACATCTGATAGCGGTAATTGTTTTTCACCTGTTTCGATACGGTTTTATCGAATGCTGTAAAGGATTCATACAGTACATCGATTCCGTCGTTTTCCAGAACCGGGCCATCCCAGTTATGCTCCACGTCCATCAAAAATTCCGCAACCTGCTCAGAGGTTTCCGAATCGATAAACAGGTTTGCATAATCCGCCATCGTTTCCTCTGCCGCCACCGAGCTGTCAAAATCCTGATCCGCCCAGAGGATCTTGTTGACGTCATCATGGATACCCTCGGAATAGGTGATCGAACCGATGGTATACGGCTCTAACATATTGTGAATCGCTTTCATTTTTTCCGGACGCGCATTGTAGCCCTCCCGTCCGCTCGTCAGTGCAAACGCCATATCCCAGTTTTCCACCGGGAACTGACAGTTCGAATTGTGGGAAATATCCGGGTAGTTCCGAATGTTTTCACGATATTTTTCGGGAAGCTTCTCATACAGCTCTTCGATGCTGTCCTGCTCCCAGGGCGCAAAGCACACGCCGGTAATCCAGTCCGGCTCCTTTGCGATTTCTTCATAAAAAGTATCGTACCAGCCAGGCTCCGGCTGAAAATGCTGCGGTGCAACCCATACGCCCGCTTCCGGATGATATTCGTGCAGAATTTCCACAAAATGCTCTGTCAGACGCATCGCATCCGTCGGCCAGAGGGAACCGGGATCCCCCAGCGGAACCAGCATTGCATCCAGATAAGGAATTGCAGAAAAAACCTTCCGCCGTTCTTCCATCTCCCGGTCGATACACCCAAAATCATGATAATCGCGTCCGACATTCGGATACCACAACCAGACGTCCATGCCATAGGAATGAATGATTTTGGAAACCTCGCACATCAGCTCCATCGGATCTTCCGGGAAAAGTGCGGAATACAAACGGTCGTCCGTCTTCGGCGGAAGCAGCTCGATGGCGTTTGCTCCAAACAGCGCCAGATCCTCGATATACGCCTCGAATTCCTTTTTTGACCATGCACCGTAGGTATTGTTTTTGTCCCGGTAGCCCAGCTGATGTCCCCGCAGCGGATACTGCGGCGTCATGCTCAGGCTGTCCAGCTCGCCCGGAATTTCAATGCTGCCTTTTTTTACAATTGCTTTTCTCAAAAGCCGCGCCATCCCGTAAAACTCACCGCGCTCGTCTTTTCCGAGCACAACGATGCGCCCGCTGCCGTCCGGGTTGTCGATAACCCGGATCCGGAAGCCCTCTTTGCCCGGCACAGTGATGCCGTCAAACAGCGCTTTGACCTCCTCGCTGCAGCTGTCCTCTTTATAAAACTCTATGCTGATTTTTCCAGACGTTTTAGACTGCAGCAAAGAAACACCGCTTCGTTTTTTTAAATTTTTGCAAAATACGTCCGCAGTCTTTTTTTCCAGAGCAGTCTGAAGCTGCGGTTTGTATACAACAGCTGATGTGATTTCCATTTTCTTTCTCTCCTTTTCTTTATTTCCACAACTTCCGTGCCAGGATGTCCAGCGGCTCTGCGAACCGCTCAAACAGCCCGTCCTCCGTAATTTCATTTCCATCCTGCGATGCATAATCATTCCACAGCATGTAGCAGGCTCCCAGCATCCGGCTCGACCACCGCGGAAGCTCCCAGGTTCGCTCCTGCGTTTCGAAAACGTTCGGCTGCCACTTTTTTTCCAGAAAATCCAGATCCAGACGGTCATAGCCGCCGCCCGGAATCAGGTACAGACTGCTGCTCAGCGAATTGATGACGGAAAATCCGGCATCATACATTTCCTGCGGATCTGTCCAGTCCGTATCCCATACCTGCAGCTGAATTTTTCTGGAAAGCCCCGAATAATCCTGTCCGGTCTTCGACAGGCTGCCCCACATGCGGATCGTCTTTTCCGGCGCTGCCTCCGCCACATAGTCCGAAAGCGCTTTCATATAATCCACAAAGGCTTTCTGATTCCCAAAATACTCGTCCATGCCGATATGCACCGTCCCCGTTCCGGAAAAAGCATCCGACTCTATCAGGTATTCCGACCAGATCGTCTCTGCCAGCTTCTGCGCTGCCGGATTGGACAAATCCAGCTGATCGACACTCTCCGGGTCACCGGAAAGCCCAAGCTTCGGAAATACTTTTGTAAGTGCCAGACTGTGGGCGGGCGTGTCGATTTCCGGCACGACCTCAACGCCCATCACCGCAGCGTCCTCGATAAACTGTGCAAATTCTTCTTTGGAATAATACAGATCCTGCGACGTAATCGACTGTCCCGCTTTATTTCTCACATCCGATTCCAGCCGAAACCCCGCATACAACTGTCGCGCGCCCTCTTTTGTCCCATCGTAATCGCTCTGGGAAATGATCTGATTGTCGTTCAAATGAATCTGCAGCGTGTTCATCTGATGCTTTGAAAGCTCTTCTGCAATGCGGTACAGAAGTTCGAGGGAAACCGGTCTGCGCCCTACGTCGATTCCAAAGCCCCGGACCGACCACGCCGGATAGTCCCGCAGCACGCCGGCCGGAAGCTGTCCTTCTGATTTCTCCCAAAGCTGTCCAAGCGCCACACACCCCCAGCGCACCCCGCGCTTCGTGCGCGCTGAAATCGAAATCACGCCCGGACTCTCTGCTTCCAAATTCAGTTCATACCCCTCGTCCCCAAGCGTCTGTGTCCATTCTTTCCCGTCCCCGACAGCCTTCCGAAAGTTCAGGACGATATCTCCTTCCGCTGGTTTTTCTGTATCCGCCAGCTTCTCAACCGATACGTCCTGCAGCAACTGTCCGGAAAGCTCCGTTGCAAAAAGCTGTGCCGTCCGCTCCAGCTCCTCGTCCCGGTACACGACCCGGATGAAACGGGTTGTCCAGTCGGAGTGGGCCGCTCCAGTGGACGCGCCACCGGGCTTCCATTCCATCGCGGTGAAGCCCTTTGGAAGGGTCCCTGCCGAGAGGGCTTCCGGTACTTCCTCCCGTTCTCGGTCCACTTCCACCCTCTCCGATGCCGGAATCTTTGTCTGTATTCCCGGCAGTTCCTGCATTTCTCCGTCTTTTTCCAGAATAAATCCAAGCTCAACCTGCGTATCCGCGATCGTGTCCGTGATTTTTCCGTCCATATTTACCAGCACATCATAATCCGCCCCGCCAAAGGAAATGCTGTACGGCTCCGGCACCGTTGGGAACTCCAGCGTTCTGCGGCTCCCAGCTTCAATCACAGGTGTTTCAACCACAAAACAATCCTCCAACTGTCCGTACACTTCCAGCTCCTGTACCGAGACGTTCTGATAATACAGGCTTAAATCGCTTTCCTCTTTCAAAACGTCCGTCACATGCAGACGAAAATACCGCGCCTCTACAGGCTCATTCAACACAATCTGCTGCTCTTTTTGCTCCGGCGCCTCTTCAAAAACAGACGCCTGCTGCCAGTTCTCTTTATCCTGAGAATATTCCAGCGCATAGCCTTTCGCATTCGTCCGTTCCCAGTATATCCGAACTGCACCGATGCTGACCGATTCTCCAAAATCCGCCATCAGCCAGTGATCGTTGTTTTCCCAATCGTTTTCCGACGACCAGCGCAGGGTTTCGTCCGTATGATTTCCGTCCCCCGCATACATCGCCCGAAAGTCCCTGCCTTCCTCGCTGTCCGCTGTCAGCTTCGCTTTTTTCTGTAAAATCAGATTTTCCCCAACGGTTTCTACCGTCAATCCGGCGTCACATTCTTCCGCACTCCATACCTGCCATAATGGCTGCTCTTTCTCAGAAATTTCTGTCATGCTTTGAGAAGCAGCTGACATTCCGAGCACTCCGGCAGCAAGCACTGCAACCTGAAGGAATTTTGACACACGGACTGCGTGCCTGCCATTGGCATGCCGCCTGCCCACCGATTTGTCGCCTGCAGATTTTCCATCTTCCAGTCTGCGATCCGCGTGCAGCAACCTTCCGCTGTCTTTTCCCGCTTTTTTCTCTTTCATGCCATCCCAGAACCTTTCCAGTTCGATTTCTATCTACTATCCGAAAAATTTCATCACGATTTTTCCAGTCAGAGAAACGACCATTCCAATCGTGGGAACCACATAGATTCCTGCAAAAAAGACCGCCAACAGCAGCCGATACAGCATACCGAAGCATTTTTCAGCCTTCGCCTTCTGCTCTGCTGCAATTTTCCATCCCGCCTCAGCTTTTTGCCTCGCAAAAAACAAAATCAACAGGAATGCAAACCCCAAAATGCTGATGCCAACCCCAGCTTTCAGTCCCGGTTCCTCAAACGAAAATACAACTTCATTTTCGCCCTCTGTCAATGTTATCCCCAAAAAGCCGCCAAGTATCGGCTCGATATCCACAGCTTTTCTGTTTTGTATACACTTCCATCCGTCTATCGCAACGAACGGAATAAACAACGTTTCTCCCTCTGCCGCAGACACACTCACATGAATTTGTGCATTGCGCTCTGAAATGGAACATTCTGACGGCTGCAGGATTCTGGCGATTCCTGACTGCAACGCCGCCTGCCATGCATTCTCATGCAGCGCACCAAGCTCCATCTCCTGTGCTGCGACCGGCGTCCCCATCCGGTCGGTAACAGAAATCATCACCTCCTGCGCTTCAAAAGTTCCCAACCAAATCAGCCGATGTGCACTCGCCATCTGGTTTTTCTCCGGAATTTCAACCGGCTCACCGTTGACTGAAACAAAAATTTCATCCGCGCTTCTTCCTGCATCCAGATACAAAAGCTGCTTGTCCGTCACAGAAATACAAAGCGTTCCATCCTCCAAAACAAGCTCCTGAGCCGGGAAAACTTCCATGATATTCGTATACTCTTTCGAACCGGTCGTCACATCCACGCTCTGCTCTTCTTCAGAAGTCTGTCGATGTTTCGTTTCAACATCCTCTGCAGACAGCAGCTCTGCCCAGGCACGCTGATTGGAAAGTACGCTGCCGCTGCCCGACTGCCCCAACGCTTCCTTTGAGAATACAAACACATTGCGCAGCATTGTATCGGAAATTGCTGTTCCGCCGACGGCACGCACCGAAACCCAGGGTGCAAGATAACCGAGACTTTCCAAAACCGCCTTTGTCTGTTTGCTTTCGGTCGGAAAGTATCCGCTGATCGAGCCTTTCCGGTCCACCAATGCAGCGTTGATCGGAAGATCGTCCCGATCTGCCTCACGCGCAAGCAGCCACGAAGGCTCTGCGGATGCAGCGTTTTCATTCTCCGCCTGCTTTGCAATTTCTGTCATCTGTCGGTACGCCGCTTCATTTTCCTGTCGAACCGCATAATCTGGCGGCAGTAAAATCATTGTATACACACAAAAGCCGCCAACAAGTGCTCCAAACACCGCCATTCCCGGGAACCCTGCCCCTCCTGTTTTTTCCCCGGAAGTCTTTGCATACAGCACCTTTTGTCCGCACCACGCCGACACTCCAACAAGTAGCAATACAACCGCTGTCACAGCGGTTTCTTTCGGACACACCTTGCTGATCGCCAGCGAGGAAAACGCCTGCACCAGACGCTCTTCCCAAATGAGTGTCAGGCACACAGCGCCCAATGCGGATACAGCCGAAGCAACCAGCAGGAACACACAGCACAGCCGGAGCCCTGCCGGATGTTTGCAGACATTTTCTGTATGAAAATCATCCGCATCGCGCTCCTTTCTCACCGCCACAAGTGCCGCCATGCTCAGTACCGCCATGTACCCATAGCGCACTGGGAAGCACACATAGGACCCCATATGCCACAGGAGGTTAGCCGGTTCCAGCAATACCGTCAGCCACAAAAATCCCGTCAGATACAGCCAGAACCGTTCTGCAGCGCTGTACGTTTCCTGTTCCGCAGCGCTGCGCCTTTTGCGTTTCCGGAAACATCCCGAAGCAAACAGAAGCCCGATCAGTACCGGATTTGCAATCTGGAACAGCCTCTCAAACAAATCATCCAAACCATGCCGCTTCATCACACCGAAATAGGACAGATTTTCCCCGGAACGCGCGGACTGCAAAAGCAGAATCGCAGACGGGAGCAGAACCGCCGCCGAAATACAAATTCCGATCAGCGTATCAATTCCCATACACCCCATTTTTCGGGTACGGTTTTCTTTTCTCTCACAGGTATAGAGCCAGATCGCCCCGGCAAAAAGTGAAAACAGAAGCGTCATAAACCCGAGCTGAATGGACAACATCAGCTGCCATGCGAGCAAAACAGCGTACCAGCCGCCCTTTTTCTCCCGCAGCAAACGCAAAAGCGCCAGGCAAAACAGCGGAAAAATCACCGGAAAAATCATCCACTTGATGATCTGATAGTTATATGCCATGTACCCGCAGCACGCATAGCAAAGGGCGAGCGCAACATTCTGAAAGCGTCTGCCCGATGCTGTTTTTTCCAGAAAAATATGCGCTGTAACCGCCGATACAGTGCTGTAAAGCAGCACCAGCACATTGACCGCCTGATAAATTCTGTCCCGCCCAAACAATAGCAAAACATAGTTAAACGGATTGAGCACCTCATTGATCGTATCCGCATACAGATTCGCCCCGCCGGAAACACTGAAGTCCAGAAACAGATTTTTCTGTCCTGTCACAACATCGTAAAAATGATACAAAAGCGGCAGATACTGGGAATATAAATCCGTGATCGCCACTGATCCATCCCCGAAGGGATACATTTTTTTATAAGAAAAAAGCAGGCAAAACAGCGCCACACTGCAAAGTGCAGTAAGCGCCGTCGCCTGCCATGTTTTACGGGATTCTTTTTTCAGTTTTCCATGCCAGAATACTCTTTGGTCTGTCCGATTTTCCATTCAGATTTCTCCGTACTCTATCTTCCTTAAAGCAGACACCACACTGCCGTCATCGCCGTGCTCAACATGCAAAATGCCAGCAGCAGTACAAAAAGCACCTGCGATATTGCTCTTTTCACCGCCGGATGCCCGGTCGCACCGCCCTCCCTGCGCCGCATCTCAAGCTGCTCTTTCGTGCCCTCCTGCCAGATAAACGCCAGCGCAATCGCCGGAAACAGCAGCTCGATTTCCATATATCGAAAATGCATGCTGCATTCCTGCGGATAGTCATAGGCAAACTTCAGATACAGGAGAAGGTGCACAAAATAGCCAACCACAAATAAAATCCGGCTCGCAGAATCGATGCCGAAGCGCTTTGCCCGAACGACAAATACGCGAATAAACGCCATCAATGCCGCCAGCGCCAGCAGCGCACCGACCAGCATCAAAAGCACTGCCAGCACCTTTACACTGCGTCCGACGTCCGCCATATCCCATTCACCCAGCACTGAGGTACGGATGATCTGCATCCATACATTATAGCCGCAGCCCAGCTTAAACTGACGTAAGTTGTCCAACATTTCCGATGGCACCGGGAACAGGAAACGGTTCAAAACCGGGACATTTCCGGTGTACTGCCAGGAATCCTCCGGCAGCGTATAAATCCACACGAGGGGCATATGGAACTGAATCCTATTTCGGATATAAAAGCTCATGCCAAGGGGAATCGAAACTACACCAAACAGAACGTACTGACCGAGCAGCTTCTTTACCGGGACGACGGGAATTGCAGCATTTCGGGTGCTCTCTACGCTGCATGCCCTACAATCTCGTCCATTGTCCAGACTTCTTACCAGCATCCAGAGCATCACCGCCGCGATCGGAAAGGCCATCTGCGCGACACTCTGTTTTGTCAACATACCAAGCGCGATAGAAACCGCCAGCTTTAAGATGTTATGCGCCGTCGGAAAGCGGCTCCACAAAATCGTATAGTACACGCACATCACCGTAAACATCAGGCTCATACAATCGTTGTTCACGCTTCCGGAAAGCAGCACCAGCGCCGGATGGAAGCAAAACAGCAGCATCACAAAGCGTTTTGCTTTTTCCGTCAGCTCAAACTGCTCTGCAATCCGCAAAAGGAACCAGAGAATAAGCAGCGAGCAGACAAACGGGACGACCTGGATCGACTCCTCCAGCACATCCGTATTGGAAATAAAAAGAGAGCAAAGCTTCATCCACAGCGCGCACAGATAATGGTGCAGCGGCGGATGGTTGAACTGATAAACACTCGTCGGGTCAAAATCCGGCAGCTTCCAGTTTTCATATAAATACTGGATATATGCCAGATGTCCGCCTGTCACCGTGTGTCCTGCATCCAGATCGATCATCCCGATATCATACTGTCTGTCATAGATCGTGGAAAAAAACACATAAAACAGGCGCAGCATACAGCCTGCCGCCAGTATCACATCCATTTTGATCCGATCTGTCCTTTTTCCCACTTTCTCCATGCTCTCCCCCATTTCGTGCCCCGCGCTGCAGTAGTTTGACGCTGCGCCGTTCTTACATCCGTGCTATAATTTTTATGCCCGTGCCTCAGTTTTTGACCGCACGGCGCGGCCAGCTTTAATGCAGCAAAATCATCGAAAACAGTACGGTAAGGATACCGCAGACACCGATCGCCAGTCCGCTCATGGCGCCCTCTGTTTCTCCCAACTCAATCGCCTTGGATGTTCCCACCGCGTGGGAGCATGCGCCGATGGAAATTCCGGCGATCATCGGATCGTTTACCCGGAAAAGTCTGATCAGTGTCGGTGCAAAAATGCTTCCCAGAATGCCGGTAAAAATAACCGCAACAACGGTAATGGGCACCATTCCTCCGTGTCCCTCTGCAACGCTGACTGCGATGGGTGTCGTAACGGACTTCGGAATGAGCGAGACTGTCATCGCCTCGTCCATGCCAAACAGCTTACACATCAGCAGCACGCTCCCCATCGATGCAAGAGATCCGCAGGACGCACCGACTACGATGGGAAGCCAGTTTTTCTTTAACAGCTCTGCCCGCGTGTAGATCGAAACTGCAAGACATGCCGTTGCAGGTGCGAGGAACATGTTGATAAGCGCTCCGCCTTCATTATATTCCTCATACGGAATTTTAAAGATCAGTAAAACGCCGGATACGATCACAATTGCAAGCACAAGGGGATTGCACAGCACCAGTCCGGTCTTTTTGCGGATCCAGGTTCCAACCCAGAATGCGGCGATACTTAATCCGATTCCGAAAAACGGAGACATAAACAGTTCATGCATCATTCTTTTGCCCTCCCGCTTTTCTTTTTCTGCATCAGATACAGCGCGAGCTTCATGCTGTATGCCGTCACTGCAAATGTCACCACCGTACTCACCACGCAGATCACGATCAGCTGCACCACCCAGTTTTTCAGGACGTCAAAATAGTTGATGATGCTGACTCCCGCCGGGATAAAAAAGAATGCCATATTTTCCAGCAGAAAATCCGATTTTTCGCGGATATGGTCTACCTTCAGAATATGTACGCACAACAGAATGAACAGCAAAATCATGCCGATCACGCTCGCTGGGAAAGAAAACGGAAGAAGCTTTTCGATAATCTGAGAAATCCAGCAAATCGAAAAGATAATTCCTACCTGTGTAACGATTTTCAAGTCTTAATTTCCTCCTTTGATCCGGTGCTGCCCCTTAAAGCAGGCAGCGCTGCATATCTTTTATCATCTGTTCCGCCTGCGAAAGCAGGTCTTCAGAGTTTTTCTCCACTACATTACTCCTTTTGAACTGATAAGTAAAGACCGGATTCCCCTGAGGTAAAAACTTTAAACTGTTCCCATATTGTTCGAAAAGCATCGGGATATTTTCCCCGTGCACCCGTGCGTCCGGTCTGTATACAAAGCGCAGCTCCCCCGGACGCCCCTTGATTTCCATAATATAAAGCTTGTGCGCCTGCGCCCGCAAAAGCGCAATCCGCAGCAAATTGTCTACGGACTTCGGCACGGTTCCGAAGCGGTCGAGCAGCTCTTCTTTCATCTCTGCACTCTCGCTTTCCGTCTCCACGCCGGCGATTCGCTTGTAAATGTCGAGCTTCTGCTGCTCATTGACAATGTAAGAAGCCGGAATATAAGCGTCCACCTCCAGCTCCACCGTCGTAAGAAAGTCCGGTGCAGTGTCCTCGCCCTTTAAATTCTTTACCGCTTCGTTCAACATTTTACAATATAAATCATAGCCAACTGCTTCCATATGACCGTGCTGACGCTCTCCCAAAAGGTTGCCCGCGCCGCGGATCTCCAAATCCTTCATCGCAATCTTAAAACCGCTGCCCAGATCGGTAAACTCCCGGATCGCCGCCAAACGCTTTTCTGCAATTTCCCGCAGCACCTTGTCCCGCTTATACATCAAAAATGCATACGCTGTCCGGTTTGATCTGCCGACACGGCCTCTTAACTGGTAAAGCTGGGAAAGCCCCATGTTATCAGAATCGTGGATGATGATCGTGTTGACGTTGGAAATGTCCAGACCGGTTTCGATGATCGTCGTCGCAACCAGAATGTCAATTTCGCCGTTGATAAAGCTAAACATGATTTTTTCCAGCTCTCTCTCCGACATCTGCCCGTGTGCAAATGCCACATTCGCATCCGGCACCATTTCCCCAATCCTTGCTGCCATATCTGCAATCGTATTGACGCGGTTGTATACATAATACACCTGACCATTCCGGGACAGCTCGCGGGTGATCGCCTCACGCACCATTTCTTCATTATATTCCATCACATAGGTCTGGATCGGCTGACGTTCCTCCGGCGCTTCCTCCAGCACGCTCATGTCGCGGATACCGACCAGAGACATATGCAGGGTCCGTGGAATCGGCGTTGCCGTCAGGGTCAGCACATCCACGTTCTCTTTCATTTTCTTGATCTTTTCCTTATGGGTCACGCCAAAGCGCTGCTCCTCGTCGATCATCAAAAGACCAAGATCCTTATATTGCATATCCGACGAAAGCACGCGATGCGTCCCGATCACGATATCCACCAGACCTTTTTTGAGATCCTCGATCACCTTTTTCTGCTGCGCAGGCGTCCGAAACCGCGACATCTGCTCAATCCGGATCGGATAATCCTTCATCCGCTGCACAAACGTATTGTAATGCTGCTGCGCCAGAATCGTCGTCGGCACCAGAAAAACAACCTGCTTGCCGTCCTGCACCGCCTTAAACGCCGCGCGGATTGCAACCTCGGTTTTGCCATAGCCAACGTCCCCGCAGATCAGGCGATCCATGATTTTGTTGCTCTCCATGTCCCGCTTCGTCGCCGCTATTGCCATCAGCTGGTCATCCGTTTCCTCAAACGGGAACATTTCTTCAAACTCCCGCTGCCAGACCGTATCCTCCGAAAAAGCGTAGCCCTTCCCGTTCTGGCGCGCCGCATACAGCTCCACCAGATCCTTTGCGACCTCATCCACTGCCGCCCGGACACGGGTCTTGGTCTTGTGCCACTCCTGCGTTCCGAGCTTGTTTAACTTCGGCTTTTTCGCTGCATCGGCGGATGCGTACTTCTGAATCGCGTCCAGACCGGTTGCCAGCACATAGAGGTTTCCTCCATCCCGGTACGAAATTTTCATGTAATCCCGGACCGTTCCCTCCATCTCGACCTTCTCGATGCCCTGATAAATACCGAGACCGTGCGTCTCATGAACGACATAATCCCCGACCTTCAGCTCTCCGAAATCGCGGATTTTCGTGCCCTCATAGCGCTGAATTTTTCGCTTTTTCTTTTTGGGCGCACCAAAAATATCCCCCTCCGAAATGACCGCGAATTTCAGCATCGGATATTCAAAGCCCTTTTCCACATGTCCGTAAAAAAGCTCTGTCTCGCCAGGCAAAACCTCCCGGTCAGGGTCTTCGCTGTAAAAAGCGCTCAGCTCCTGCTCCCGCAGATCGGCTGCCAGACGCTTCGCCCGCGTCCGGGATGCACATAACAAAAGCACCCTGCTGCCATTTTTTTTGTAACGTTTTAAGTCCTTTAACAGG
>OMBB01000474.1_pt1 | contig 20663 bp, 18 predicted proteins | sample 1673961 | NCBI WGS metagenome assembly OMBB01 (sample SAMEA103958135, study PRJEB25191) | human gut metagenome | reverse complement strand
AAGTTGTATGGGATAGGATTGATAATCCGTTCTTAAACGAACTCTTTGTATTTTTTCATTAGAACTTTTAAGTTAGGAGGGTGTGTCACAGACTTATGACGCACCCTCTTTTCTTATCATCTGACAGGAAACCCTATCTTGTTACACACATAACAAAGCGAGAAAAATGATATATATAAATTATTGTCACAAAAACAACATATCCGATAGCAAAATGTCATTTTCAAGGCTAAAAACAAGTGGTTGACCCATATCAAGAAAAACATATTGCAATGATATTTCTCGGCAAAAGATGCCGTTATTCGATAAAAAAGTGTTAACTTTGCACTCGTATTTAAGGAATAACAAATAATAAATTCTAAAAAGGTTAATAATTATGATGACTATTTTTACAATGACTTTCGCCGCAGTTATGTTTTCAGGTATGGTTCTTTGCATGGGCATGTTCTTGAAACACGTAGTAAACTCAATTCCAGAAATGGCTAACATGAGCCATTCTGTTAGCTTGAGCAAGTAAGAATAGAACAATACATAATATATATATATACATGAATCACTTTAGAAATAGAGAGAGATTTATATAAAGATGAGGGTGTGTCATAAGTCTGTGACGCGCCCTTTTTTCGTTACACTAAGATAAATGAATTCTTTGACATGCAAAACCTGGGTGTGGTTTTTCGAGAATTATCAAGTAACGATAGCCATGAATGATGAGGAAACAAAAATCCTCAACTTGCACAACGAAATAGCCTCAACTTGCACAACAGAATTACCCCAATCTGCACAATAAAAGCGCTATAACTTGTACAATTTAACAATTAATCTATTGTTATTCAATAACTTTTGTGTATCTTTGCACCCAACCAAAAGCATATATTTTTGTCCCGGATGCTTTGGATTTTTAGGATATAGTTGTTCAACATAGCCTTCTTCCATTGCAGGATATAGATATTTATCAAGGAAATAAGTCTTGTCTTTCAACTTTATACATTCCATTATCTCCTTGGCGGCCATCATGTTATCTCTTATTACAGTAATTACTTTCATTAACTGTGGGGTAGCTTGTTGGGTGATCCCAAATCATTTCTGGTTTTATAAAGTAAGGTTACTCAAGTTTCGCATGTAAGCTCCACACGCGCCGAAAGGCAGCATACTATAAGGATGAGGCGATGAAAAAGCGTAAAATTGGAAAATTTGGTAAAATCCAACAGAAAGTTAACAAAAAGTTTGGTAATGTGGAAATAAAAGCATATTTTTGCGCATTAAATAAGTGTATAACATTAAAAATAAGAAGATTATGGCAACAGAATTTAAAACAATACCTGTCCTTCATGGTGAGGCAGCAGCTCGTTTCGTAGAAGCGGCTGATGAGGCATTGGAAAAGCGTGGTTCCATTGACTTCTCCAAGCAAGTAGCCAAGACACGTGCTATATTAAAACGTTCAAAACTGTACACTTAAGATGTTAGAGCAATGTGATTTTATGGAACTGACAGAGGAAGTTTTGCTGCAATGCAAAGGTTTCACTTGTAAGGATGAGGACATAACGGAGTTCTTCACTCAAGACTATGCTGACTATGCCTATCAGTTGTTAGGAAAATCATATTGCTTTGTTAAACCAGAAACATCTGAAATAGTCTGTGCATTTACTGTCGCTAATTCGAGCGTGAAAGTTGATTCACTTCCTTCAAACCTTCGGAATAAGCTTAATAGAAAGATTCCGAATGCAAGCGAAGACCACAGTATCCTGCTGTATTGGTAGGACAGTTGGCTGTAAGTGATTTGTTCTGTGGACATCATGTTGGAGACGAATTGTTGGATTTCATCAAATCATGGTTTATAGACCCATTGAATAAAACTGGATGCCGATATGTCATTGTTGATGCCGTCAACCATCAGAAAGTATTTGAATATTATCAACGAAATGGTTTCAAATTTCTGTTTTCGTCAGATGAGGAGGAATGGACCTTCTTGCATAACAAAGGTCAAGCATCAACAACTCCGATAGAGCCGATGAAGACACGACTGATGTACTTTGATTTGATTTATCTCCGCACAAAATAACAAATGAAAGATAATAAGCCTCTCAGGCGCGCCGAAAGGCAGCATACTAGAGGGGCGTTACTTATTTTAGGTAGTCTTTATTTTTGAAACTACATCATTTTCTCTGATTATTTTAACTACATTGAACGTTAGCTCTCATGATTCCGGTCATTTAGTCAAAGTCATTCCCGGTCAAAATCATTTACGATATTATAAAGAAAGGTTATTATTCCTCAAGTTATAAAACAAAATACATGGTTCGCTATAAGAGTTTTTCATTACCGCCACTATTACCGCCACATTACCGCCAAATCACTTTCTATCGTTCTCGAAAGTCTCCGACATTCTTTTTTTTGATAAAATTCCCCAATAATTTTATACGATTTTCAGTTTTTATTTGTAATTTCGCAGCGAAATTCTAAACACATATTAATTTTAAACAACATGTTGCAAAAGTTATTCGGTTTTGACCCTGCTCAAAACAAACTGAAACGGAGGTGGCTGCTGGTATCACCACCTTCCTCACCATGGCCTATATCCTGGCCGTAACCCTAACATCTTCAGTCATCTCGCCGCTCAGGGCATGGATACACACGCTGTATTCACTGCCACCGTACTGGCTGCCATTGTGGGTACACTCGTGATGGCGGTCTATGCCAAGAAACCTTTCGGACTGGCTCCTGGTATGGGTCTGAACGCTTTCTTCGTATTCACGGAAATACACGGACTGGTAGATGTGCCACCTTCGGTTTCGCCTATCTTCTGCCAGTTTGATTTCTCCAACGTCTTCTCCATCGATATGGTGGTCATCGTCTTCACCTTCCTCTTCATCGATATGTTTGATACGATGGGCACGCTCGTGGGCGTCTGCACCAAAGCGGGCATGATGAAACCGGACGGAAGAATTCATGGACTCAACAAGGCGTTCATGGCGGATGCCGTGGCTACCGTGGCCGGTGCCTGCTTCGGAACAAGTACTACTACCACCTATGTGGAGAGCGCTTCGGGTGTTGCACAGGGCGGTCGTACGGGTCTTACTGCCTTCATTACTGCCATGTGCTTCTTAGTAGCCCTGTTCTTTGCACCACTGTTCCTGTCAGTTCCTTCTGCAGCAACTACTCCTGTGCTCGTCATCGTGGGTCTGTATATGATGTCGCCTATCAAGGACATCGACCTGAACGACTATGCTGAGTCTATCCCTGCTTTCATCACCATCATCATGATGCCGCTCACCTACAGTATTTCTGATGGCATTCTCTGCGGTATGATCAGCTATGTGGCCATCAACGCCTGCTGCGGAAACATCAAGAAGCTGAGCATCACTATGTGGGTATTGGCTATCCTCTTCGTGCTGAAATATATCTTCATCTAAACAGAGATGAAAATATGGTTTAGATAATAATCCTAACTATATAATGAACAGATCCGGTTGGAACTCATGGGGTTCTAACCGGATTTTTTTATCCCCATCCCTTATCGTAACCTTTCTGTAACATACAATACTGCCTTGTAACATAATCGTCACAAACACGTAATGCGCTTTGCGCCACCACTTTCAAAATATCATCGTACCTTTGCACCCGAAAAGAAAATGAGAAATTAGAAATGGGTACAATTTATTTATGTATTGTGATCTTCCTGCTCTGTCTGGCAGTGTTTGATCTCTTTGTGGGAGTCAGCAATGATGCTGTCAACTTCCTGCAATCTGCCATCGGTGCTAAGGTGGCGAAGTTTCGCACGGTGCTGTTCATCGCTTCCTGCGGTGTGGTTCTCGGTGCTATCATGTCATCAGGTATGATGGACATCGCCCGTCATGGCATCATGAGTCCGGACCACTTTACCTTCGAAGAAGTGATGACGCTCTTCCTGGCCGTCATGGTAACTGATGTCATCGTGCTGGATGTGTTCAACACCTTAGGTATGCCTACCTCTACTACCGTGTCATTGGTATTCGAGTTGTTGGGAGGTGCTTTCATCCTTGCCACCCTCAAGATGATAGGTGACGACAGCCTCAACTACGGTATATTGCTCAACAGCAACAAGGCTTTGGAGGTAATCATGGGTATCTTCTCATCTGTCATCATCGCCTTTGTTTTCGGTGCGCTCGTGATGTGGATTTCCCGTATCGTCTTCACGTTCAACTACAGAAAGCATTCCCGCTATTCCATCGCTATCTTTGGTGGAATCGCCTTCACTGCCCTCTCCTACTTCATCTTCATGAAGGGTCTTGGCAAGAGTCCTTATCTGCCAAGTGAGTGGCGCGACTATATCGACCAGAACATCGGGTTGCTGCTCGTCATTACCTTCGTGGTTTCTGCCATCGTGATGGAATTCCTCCACCTCTGCCGCGTCAATATCTTCAAGTTCACCATACTGATGGGTACCTTTGCCCTGGCTATGGCATTCGCTGGTAATGACCTTGTCAACTTCATCGGTGTGCCTCTGGCTGGTCTTTCTTCTTACAATGACTATATGGCAAATGCCAACGGCGCTGCACCTGACAGCTTTATGATGACCTCATTGATGGAGAGTGCCAAGACCACTCCTGTCTATCTTCTCGCTGCCGGTTTCGTGATGATTGTTGCAATGGCAACCTCCAAGAAGGCACAGAATGTGATCAAGACTTCTGTAGATTTGAGCCGCCAGGATGAAGGCGATGAGATGTTTGGCAGTTCTTCTGTTGCCCGTGTCATCGTGCGCAACTGTCAGGCTACAGATTCTTGGCTCAACAAGTATCTGCCCAATTCCTTGAAAAGATGGATCAATTCCCGTTTCGATAAGAATGCCGTAGAACTCGAAGAGAGTGCTGCTTTCGACGTTGTTCGTGCTGCCGTCAACCTGGTACTTGCTTCTATGCTCATCACCATCGGTACCAACCTCAAGTTGCCTCTTTCTACCACTTACGTTACCTTCATGGTGGCAATGGGTTCTTCACTTGCCGACAGAGCCTGGAGCCGTGAGAGTGCCGTATTCCGTGTTACTGGTGTATTGAGTGTGATCGGTGGATGGTTTATCACAGCCGGTGTTGCTTTCGCAGCCTGCGCCATCGTTTGTATGGCCATGCATTTCGGTGGCATCCTCGTTCAGAGTGCTTTCATAATTCTTGTTATCTTCTTGCTCATCCGCAGCAATATCAAGTACAACAAGAAGGCTAAGCAGGAAAGCAAGGGCACCACCTTCCAGCTGATGATGCGCTCCCACGACCCAGAGATTATATGGGATTTGCTTCGTCGCCAGGTATCTCGCACCCAGAGCTTCGTTTGCCATTTCGCCCTGAATGAGTTCAATCTCATCGTAGATGGTCTTGCCAGCGAGAGCACCCGTGACCTTCGCCATGCCAACAAGGAACTGAAGAAAGAGCAGGACATGCTGAAGAAATTCCGCCGTCAGGAGATGCTCGGTCTGAAACGCTCTCCTATGGAGATTGCCATCGAGCGCAACACCTGGTTCCATCTGGGCGCCAACAGCAACCAGCAGTTCATCTACTCTCTCCGCCGTATGCTCGACCCGGTGAAGGAGCACGTGGACAACAACTTCAATCCTTTGCCAGCAGAATACATCAACGAGTTTGCTTCAATACGTCAAAAGATCAATGACCTGATGAAGATGAGTTGCGAACAGATTGAGACCAACCGATATGAGAACTATCGTGAGATTCTCGCCGAGGCTGATGCCTGCAAGGATGAACTTTCCGTGCTTCGCAAGAAACACATCGACCGCCTGCAGAATATGAAGGATAATAGCTTGATGCAGATTTCCTTGGTTTATCTCAACATTCTCCAGGAGAGTCAGGAATTCCTGAGCGTGATGAGACACCAGCTCAGAGCTGCCAAGAAGTTCATGGAAGCTTAAGCGAATCATCATCGGATGAAGAAATATGAAGAAATGAGAAATGACAAATGAATATGAAGAAATGAAAAGAGGATGTGTCATGGACTTTGACACATCCTCTTTTTTATTTCTCATTTCTCATTGTTTCTCCCTTCTCATTTGTCATTTCTCATTTGTCAACACTTTCTCTTGGGCAGGAAATGGCGCCAGCCATAATGCCAGATGCGGAACAGAGGTTCGCTCAGAGCCTCAGCAGGATAATAGTGCAGGAATCGCAAGTCGCGACATAAACGCTGCAAATTATGACCAATAAAACCATCACCAAGACCATTGCGACTGTCATACCTGCCGAAATTTCCACCAGCAAGTATTTCATGAAGCAACATCTCGCCTCGTCGGATATCTACTGGAACCAACATCTTGTCCTCCGAAAGTCCTAACACTTCACGCAAGACATACATCATCGCTCCTGCAAAATGCCATAACCCTAACTGCTTCAGCGTCTGCTGGATTTCAGTCAGAGAAGAATAATTTTCCGAATCTGAAATAGCAGAACCCGTCTGCTGCTTTTCCAATTCATCCATCAAACCCGTCACTACGAAATAATAATCAAGCACCTGACGCAACCCTACTCCTTCATAGAAATAGTGATGATAGAGATGACACAACTGATAGACTGCATTAAAAGAAGCCGTAGGAACGGCAACCTTCATCTCAGCCAGTCCCTTCTGCGCATCGCCATCAGATGAAACCGGACGACTGCCCAAACTAACCAGATGGCTACACTGTCTTCCCTTCTCCTCGTTCAGCCATTTCTGCAAACGGCGATTATAGAAGAAATTGGCCATGATGGCAGGAGTAGAATGAAGTTCAACGGCTATATCTTTGATGAAAAGTCCCACATGATTGAGACTCTCATCGCTTACATACCCCTTATCTTTTGCCAGGGAACAAGCCAAGGAACGAATTTCTTCGCGGGAAGCATCTACCCACACATCCACATCACCTGGAGTTCTCGAAGCAGGATGGGGATAAAGCATGGCATTGCCCTGGCCCTTCAGAATACAACAAGGATAACCCGCCTCTCTTATTTTCTTATATACATACACTGTGGCTTTATTCAGGATACTGTTGCGCATCATGAGCTTGTGGCTCAATCCGAACCAAATCAACAATAAGTTCTCGTTAGGAGCTACTCCCTTAGGTAACTTCTGGACTCCATCCATCGCGATTCCCACCAAGGTTTGTTTCTTGACAAAATCGAAGAAAGCCTTCCAGTCGAAGTCTTTCAATGCTGTTCCATCCAAGAACTCCTTACCTTCGTAAAGTCCTAAGGAAAACTGTATCAAACGAAAATATAATTCCATCATGTTGTCGGGGTAACTCTATATTTTGCCTGTATAGTGTTATTTTTTGTTTAAACGTTGATTTATCTTCTACTTAAAAATCCTCTTTTCATTCGCAAAAATACATTTTTCCTTTCAAACCACCAAACTTTCTTGTCACTTTTTAACCTAAATATACAATTCAGCGGAATATATGGAAAAACAATCCCCTGCAGGATAAGCGAAGAGATAGCCTGCGAACTTGTTGTTAGGTGCAGCCTTCTTCGCGGCAGAAACCTGGAGAGGTGTTCCCCATGCCAACGCTGCCAGCAATAAAGAACTGAATGTAATCTTCATCTTCATGATTTTCCTTTAAGTTAGTGTTATGATTGTTTTTGTTGAATAGCAACGCATGACGCTTCTTGTGCTCTCCATATTGATGATGGATAGGGTGATGGCAAAAGTACAACTATTTAATGAGAAATGAATAGATTTTCACAAAAAAGTTTCCCAAACTCCTTTTTTTATCTTAACTTTGCAGTCTCTATTGAATATAAATCACAAAAGAAAAAACATAATGGAAAATAAAAAGATTCCTTATCGTGCCATCGCTCTCGATCTCGACGGCACGCTGACCAACCACGAGAAAGTGGTGACACCTCGCACCCGTCAGGCTCTCCTGAAAGCTCAAGACAATGGTGCCATCATCATTTTAGCTTCCGGGCGCCCTACATACGGTATCCACCCAGTAGCAGAATGTCTTGAACTGGAAAAACGAGGCGGATTCATTCTTTCCTATAATGGCGGAAAGATTGTGGATGCCAAGACCGGTGAGGAATATTTCTCACAATATCTGCCAGATAGCGTGATACCTTTATTATATCAGTATGCCAAGGAAAAGAACTATGCGCTCTTAGGATATGCCGGCAATGAGATCATCACCGAAATGCCAGACGACCAGTATGTGAAGGAAGAATCCCGCATCAACAAGATGAGCGTCAGAAAAGTAGAGAATCTGCTTGATGCCCTGGAGCCTCATCCTACCAAACTCCTGATGACTGGCGACCCTACCGACATGCTGAAGGCAGAAGAAGAACTCTCTGACATTGTAGGCGATAAAATGTCTGTTTTCCGCTCGGCTCCTTTCTTCCTGGAACTGGTTCCTAACGGCATCGACAAAGCACAGTCTTTGCAGAGATTATTGGGTAAAATCAATCTCACTCCTGCAGACATGATAGCCTTCGGCGATGGATATAATGACCTCAGTATGCTCAAACTTGCCGGTGTCGGTGTGGCTATGGCTAATGCTGCTCCTGAGGTAAGAGCGGAAGCTGACTACGTTACTCTTTCCAATGAAGAAGATGGTGTGGCAGCTGCGCTGAACCATTTCTGGAAATGAGAAAGACTATAAAATGAGATCGCGCAAAGTGAACTTTCCCAAACATAATCGCTACCGGAAGTATAACCCCAGTAGTTATTACCAGAGCTGGTTTTCAACTTATTTGCCTTATGGGTAGAGTAAGCAAAAACAATACAACATTTTCCTCAAATACAAGAGAAAAGAAGCGTTTTATTTTTGTTTATAAAATAACTGAACTTTCGCATATCAGGAAGTTAAAGGAGTTAAGGAAGTTAAGGAGTTAAGACGTATGTCTTGCTGCTTAATAACTACGCCTAAAAGACTATTGTCTTAACTCCTCAGCGACCGTAGGGAGCGATAACTCCTTTAACTTCATTAACTTCTGAACTTGCGAAACTTGAATAAAAAAAAGATATAATTATTCTTGTTATTTATAGAATTATGTGTACCTTTGCACGCATAACAAATAAAAGCATATCAGCAGTTATGTTACAATTAGACAATTTCTATAAGGCTCGCTTCGTGCTGAGCAAAGTTATCAGAAAGACTGAGCTGGTTCACACTCCAAGAATCAACCCAGAGAGTGACGTCTATCTGAAGCCTGAGTGCCTCCAGAAGACGGGTTCGTTCAAGATTCGTGGTGCTTACTATAAGATTTCACAACTCACCGATGAAGAAAAGGCGAAGGGTGTGATAGCCTGTTCTGCGGGCAACCATGCTCAGGGTGTAGCTCTCGGTGCCACCGCCATGGGAGTGAAGAGTCTTATCTGTCTGCCAGAGGGTGCTCCTATCAGTAAGGTGGAAGCCACCAAGCGTCTCGGTGCAGAGGTCTGTCTGGTACCTGGTGTCTATGATGATGCCTACCAGAAGGCATTGCAACTGAAGGACGAGCATGGTTATACCTTCGTTCATCCTTTCGATGATGAGAATGTCATCGCTGGTCAGGGCACCATCGGTCTGGAGATTCTCGACCAGCTGCCAGATGTAGAAGCTGTCGTCGTTCCTGTAGGCGGCGGCGGACTTATCTCTGGTGTGGCCTTTGCCATCAAGTCGCTGAATCCTAACGTCAAGGTATATGGTGTTCAGGCAGAAGGAGCAGCAAGTATGGTACAGAGTCTGCACGATCATAAACAGGAGAAGTTGCCTTCTGTAGCGACCGTTGCTGATGGTATTGCCGTAAAGGAACCGGGCAAGATTACTTTTGAAACCTGCTCCAACTACGTAGATGAAATCGTAACCGTGAGCGAGGACGAAATCTGTGCAGCCATCCTGAAACTTATAGAGAGCGAGAAGATGGTAGCCGAAGGTGCCGGTGCGGCCAGCGTGGCAGCCGTGATGTACAACAAGGTTCCGGTGAAGGGCAAGAAAACCATCTGCGTGGTAAGTGGCGGTAACATCGATGTAACGATCCTGAACCGTGTCATTACCCGTGGTCTTGCCAAGAGCGGCCGTCTCTGCACCATTGAGATGGAGCTGGATGACAAACCGGGAGAATTGGTAGAGGTCTGCTCTGTCATCGCCGGATTAGGCGGTAATATCACCGGTGTTCACCACGACCGTTCTGCCAACCGCAACAAGGTGAATGCCTGCGTGCTTCGCCTCACCATGGAGACAAGAGACGAGGAACATGTAAAAGAAATCAAGGGAGCCCTTGAAGCTAAGGGATTCCATTTATATATTGTTTAAAACTTATCAGATTATGAACGCAATTCACACAGACAATGCGCCTGCAGCTATCGGTCCATATAGCCAGGCTATCGAAGTAAACGGTTTCGTATTTGCATCAGGTCAGATTCCTATCGACCCTGCAACAGGCAATTTCGTAGAGGGTGGCATCAAGGAGCAGACCCGTCAGAGTCTTACCAATGCCCAGAACATCCTGAAGGCTGCCGGTACTGACCTCTCTCATGTAGTAAAGACTACAGTTTATCTGAACAGCATGGATGATTTCGCTGCCATGAACGAGGTTTATGCAGAGTTCTTCAGCCAGCCATACCCAGCACGTTCTGCTGTAGCAGTAGAGAAGTTGCCAAAGGGCGCACTCGTTGAAGTAGAGGTTCTGGCTGCTAAGTAAAAAGAAATCGGTAGTATAACTCCTGGAGTTTATGCTACCGTTTTTTTGTCTGCCACATACATGCCTATCAGGATGCAAGTAGCACCTACCAGAAAATAAGGAGTGATTTTCTCATCCAATATCCATGAAGCAAAGATCATGGTAGTGATCGGATTGAAATATACCCAGTTGGTGACCTTTACCGTACCCAACTTGGAAAGGCACCAGTTCCATGTGAGAAAACAGATCATGGAAGCCAAGCAACCTAAAAACAACAGGTTGCCTATCACCTGAGGTTTGGCAAAGACCTCGCAAGAAGGGAATCCCGGTATAATCAGATAATAAGGCAATATCGTCAATACTCCATAGAAGAATACCTTGCGGGTGATAAAGGCGGCACTATACTTTCCCGTCACCGATTTCATCATCAGGGAATAGATAGCCCAGCACATACATGCCGTAAACGCCAGGGCATCGCCTACGGGGGAGAGATGAAGCACAAAGCGACCATTCAAAACCACGATGATCATACCCATAAAAGCCAAAAGCGACCCGAGTATCTGTATCAGGTTGATGCGGGCGGAATCCCGATATACCAACCTTACCAGCAGGGTAGCAAAAAGCGGACAGGAACATACGATAAGGGATGTATTGGTGGTGGTGGTGAAATTCATCGCTTCATTCTCACTGAAGAAATAGAGTGATCCTCCCGTGATGCCTAATAACATCATCTTCGCTTCGTCCATCCATGAGTCGGCAAAGATGCGACGGTGGTTGAATGCCAGCATCAGAACGTATGCGATGAAAAAGCGCATGGTAAAAATCTGGGCTGGAGAAAGTCCGTTCAGCATCAGCACCTTGGTTGATACAAAAGTGGTTCCCCATATTGCTACGGTGAGGAATGCTACGAGATGATAAAAGAGGTTGCTGTTTCTATTCATACTTACATCTATTCTTTCTTTTGCCTGCACATTTTTATATCTGTACACTCATACGTCTATCCCTTTTTGCGACAATTCTTCTGTGACAGTTCATTTTTATGACTGCAAAAGTAAGGCTTTTCGATGAAGTACACAAATTTTTTCAAATATTTATTTTGGAGGAACAAATAATTATATGTACTTTTGCACCTAAAATAACAAATGATGATACTACATCCTTTCCATATATCCTCTACAGGAACTGACTTTCCCGAAAAGATGAACAATCCTTTCGACTACGAACCGCACCCTCTTTGCATACAGATATGCAAGGAGTTGCAGATCTATCTTGAGAACAAGAAGGAATGGCGCGAGGAAATCGACCGGGGAAAAATGTTCGGCATACTCATCGTTGAAGGCGGATACTTGGCTGCCTATAGCGGTCAGATAGGAGGCAGAAGCGACTGGAATGACTTCGTACCTGCCGTTTTCGACTACCTACAGCCTGATGGATATTTCAAGACCCATGAGGCGGAAATTACTCGCATCAACGAAAGTATCCTGCGACTGGAAAAGGATGAACGGATGCAGAAGGCCCGGACACTCATCGCAGACCTGCTCGCCCAGCGCCAACAAGCCATAGCCGGTTTTCAGGAAAAGATGAAAGAAAAGAAGGCCCAAAGGGATCTCCGACGCAAACAGGGCAATCTCTCTGCCGAAGAGGAACAGGCGATGACCAAAGAAAGCCAATTCATGAAGGCCGAACTGCGCCGACTCAAGAAATCACTTGCCGAGAAGACTACATTAGAGACGGAATACGAAGACTATCAGAACAATATTTCCAGACTTAAGCAACTGCGCAAACAACTCTCTGATGCCCTGCAGCAATGGCTATTTGCACAATTCAGAATGCTCAATGCCGAAGGAGAAGAAAAAGATCTGTTGGAAATATTCAGAGATACTGCATTGGAAGACCAGCCGAACCTGTCACTCCTCTCCAAAAGAGCTGCACTGAAGATGGTTCCTCCTGCCGGAAGCGGTGAATGCTGCGAGCCCAAACTGCTCCAGTATGCTTTCAGACATCATCTGAAACCCCTGCAGATGGCGATGTTCTGGTGGGGCGAAAGTCCGAAAGAGGAAATCAGACACCACCTACAGTTCTATCCAGCCTGCAATGGTAAGTGCAAACCGATACTCCGCTGGATGCTACCGGAAGTCAACACGATGCTCAATCATGCATCTCAGCCACTTACCCTGGAGACACTCTATGAAGACCGGGAACTTGCCGTTATCTGCAAACCTGCCGGAATGCTCTCCGTACCAGGAAAAGAACCAGGCGTCACTTCCGTCTATTCCATCATACGAAGAAAATACCCGGAGGCTACGGGTCCTTTAATCGTACACCGGCTGGACATGGCTACAAGCGGGCTCATGGTGATTGCCAAAACAGAATTTGCCTACCATCGGCTGCAGGAACAATTCGCAAGTCATCAGATACAGAAGAAATACGTAGCCATCGTATGTGCGAAAGAAGGAAGCATCCAGCCTGAAGGCATCCTCTCTCTCCCTCTGATGCCCGACTATCTCGACCGTCCACGCCAGATTGTAAATCATGAACAGGGAAAGGAAGCGATTACGGAATACAAAGTTCTTGGAAACGAAGAAAACGATGCTTTTGGTAACAAAGAAAACGAAGGAAACAACCAGCATCTCCGCCTCGCCCTCTATCCCCAAACGGGACGTACCCACCAGCTCCGTGTACATTGTGCCCACCGGGAAGGACTGAATGCCCCTATCCTTGGCGACCCTCTCTATGGCTGCGAGAAGGCACCCCGCCTCTACCTCCATGCCGAGTCTATCAGATTTACACATCCTTTATCAGGAAAGGAAATATTCATAGAACGGAAAGCAGACTTCTGACAAACCCCAAACAGGAAGAAGTACGGTGCATTATATCATACAAGGAAAAATCCTGAAAAAAAGAATCCCTTAGTGTTCTTCTTGCTGAAACACTAAGGGATTTATATTTTCTCGTATGAATGTATAAAAAAAGCACCTTCATAAGGAAGATGCCATTCAGTTTAACCAATTATGTTGGGATACCCGGACTCGAACCAGGAATGACAGGACCAGAATCTGTAGTGTTACCATTACACCATATCCCAATGTGCAGGTTAATGATTGATGACAATGATGAAGAAGTTGGGATACCCGGACTCGAACCAGGAATGACAGGACCAGAATCTGTAGTGTTACCATTACACCATATCCCAATATCTTAGCAATCATTATAAGCATTAATCATAATTGCGAGTGCAAAGGTACTACTTTTTTCTGAATTACCAAAAAAATCAGCGTCTTTTTTCTAAAAAATCTCAATTTTTATCGTTTTTCGGGGTTTTTCCATGTATTTAGCGTATCTTTGCAAGGCTTTTATAAAGAAAAAACATAAACGAGACAATTAATAGAAAATCATCAATGAATACAACAAAACAATTAGTAGAGACTATTAAAAAAGGAATACAGGAAAAAAAAGGTAGTAAAATTGTGATTGCCGACCTGACGCACATCGATGGTACTATCGCAAAGTTCTTCGTAATCTGTCAGGGCAACTCTCCATCACAGGTGGAAGCTATCGCTGAATCTGTAGGCGATTTCTGCAGAAAAAATCTGGGAGAAAAACCTGCAAATGTTGCGGGATTAGGAAATGACCAGTGGGTTGCTATCGACTTCGTGGATGTACTTGTGCATATCTTCCAACCAGAAGTTAGACAGTTCTATGATCTGGAGCACCTCTGGGAAGACGCCAACCTGACTGAGATTCCTGACCTCGACTAATCAGTGAGACAACTTCCTTTATCCGGAGTTGGTATATATATAATTGAAGTTGATATATATAATTAAGGTATAAATATAATAAGGTGTAAGACTACCATAGTATAGTTTTATACACGATATAGGATTCATATAATATCAGAAGATATGGAACAAGGAAACAGAATGAACAATCATGGCGGAGGAAAACCGCCAAAGATGCCTCGGTTCAACATGAGCTGGCTTTACGTCATCATCCTCATCAGTTTGATAGTGGTCTTTCTGAATGGTGGTGGTGATGCATTAGGTGGAAGTGCAAACAAAAAGGCTACTTACACTGAATTCAAGGAGTACATCGAAAAGGGATACGTACTGAGCGTTACTGCCAATAAGAACGACGGCAACCTGAAAGTGTACGTTGCCCCAAATCATATCAGAGATGTATATCATACCAGTGCGAAGAACGTAGGACCTGCTCCTTATGTTGAAGTGCAGTATGGTTCGATAGACGAAGTTGACAAATATCTCGACAACATGGTGAAGGCTAAGAAAATCAAGTCTTACAACTATGTCAACGAGAAAGGCAACGACTTCATCAGCCTCCTGATCAACTTCGCCCCACTCATCATCTTCTTCCTCCTCATCTGGTGGGTATCTGGAAGAATGGGCGGTGGCATGGGCGGCTCTGGCGGCGGTATCTTCAATGTCGGCAAGAGCAAAGCACGCATGTATGAAAAGGGAAATACATTAGGGATTACCTTCAAGGATGTGGCCGGACAGGAAGGTGCCAAACAGGAAGTGGAGGAAATCGTGGAGTTCCTCAAAAACCCACAGAAATATACCGACCTGGGTGGTAAGATTCCTAAGGGAGCACTCCTCGTGGGTCCTCCGGGAACAGGTAAGACACTCCTGGCAAAGGCTGTAGCCGGTGAAGCAGGTGTACCATTCTTCTCTATGAGCGGTTCCGACTTCGTTGAAATGTTTGTGGGTGTCGGTGCATCCCGTGTTCGCGACCTCTTCAGACAGGCTAAGGAAAAGGCACCAAGCATTATCTTCATCGATGAGATTGATGCCGTGGGTCGTGCCCGCAGTAAGAACCCTGCCATGGGCGGCAACGATGAACGTGAGAATACCCTGAATGCCCTCCTTACAGAGATGGACGGCTTCGGTACCAACAGTGGTGTCATCATCCTTGCAGCTACCAACCGTGTTGATATGCTGGATAGTGCCCTGCTCCGTGCCGGTCGTTTCGACCGTGAAATCCACGTTGATCTGCCTGGCTTGAACGAGCGCAAGGCCATCTTCCAGGTTCATCTGAAACCAATCAAGATAGACGATACAGTAGATATCGACCTCCTGGCTCGTCAGACTCCGGGATTCTCGGGTGCAGATATCGCCAATGTTTGTAATGAGGCTGCCCTTATCGCTGCACGCCACGACAAGAAGGCTGTATGCAAGCAGGACTTCCTCGATGCTGTCGATCGTATCGTAGGTGGACTGGAGAAGAAAACCAAGGTGATGACTGCAGATGAAAAGCGCAGCATCGCATTGCATGAGGCTGGTCATGCTACGATCTCATGGTTCTGCCAATATGCCAACCCGCTCATCAAGGTTACCATCGTACCTCGCGGACAGGCTTTGGGTGCTGCATGGTACTTACCTGAGGAGAGACAAATCACCACCAAGGAGCAGATGCTCGACGAGATGTGCTCGCTGATGGGTGGACGTGCAGCAGAGGAACTGTTTACAGGACATATCTCTTCTGGTGCGATGAACGACCTGGAGCGTGCTACCAAGAGTGCATACGGCATGGTGGCTTACCTCGGTATGAGTAAGACTTTGCCAAACATCTGCTATTACAACCAGAGCGAATACTCTTTCCAGCGCCCATACTCTGAGACAACGGCAAGAGAAATCGACGAGGAAGTACTCAAGATGGTGAACGAGCAATATACCCGTGCCAAGAACATCCTGATGGAACACAAGGAGGGTCACAATGCGCTGGCTGAACTCCTGATACAGAAAGAGGTCATCATGGCAGAAGACGTGGAGAAAATCTTCGGCAAGCGCCCTTGGATGAGCCGTTCTCAGGAAATCATGGAGGACGAGCAGCCTAAGATCGACGACACCGTCAAGGAACTTCCAGAGGTACAGGCTGCTATCAAGGAGCATGAGGAAAACAACAAGAATGCTGAAGACAAGCAGGACGAAAGTCGTGCTGAAGAAAAGCAGGACGAAAGTCGTGCCGAAGACAAGCAGGACGAAAGTCGTGCCGAAGACAAGCAGGACGATAATAATTAATACCAAAAGTCATGACAGACAAACAAAAGAACCTTATCATCAGAACCATCACCGGCGTACTCTTCGTCGGTTGTATGGTTTCATGTTTCCTGCAACCGAGAGCAATGGTACTCCTCTTCGCTCTGATCACTGGCCTGAGTATCTGGGAATACTGTGGGTTAGTCAACAATGAGATAGAAGACGTTTGCGTCAACCGTTTCATCTCTACCGTAGCAGGTGTATATTTCTTCCTTGCCGTAGCTGGATTCCGTACGGGCATTACAGGCTACAACTTCGTGGTCTTCATCCCATACATCTTCACGATTGTATATCTCTTCATCTATGAGTTATATACAGGCAATAAGAATGCTGTTGGCGACTGGGCTTACACGATGCTTTCACAGTTGTACATCGCTCTCCCATTCTCGCTCATCAACGTATTGGCATTTGAAGTATCAGCAGAAGACGGACAGATACATTACGACATGCTCTTACCGCTGAGCGTATTCATCTTCCTCTGGACCAATGATACAGGTGCCTATTGCAGTGGCTCTCTCTTCGGAAAGCACAAGCTCTTCCCTCGCATCAGTCCTGCTAAAAGTTGGGAAGGAAGCATCGGCGGAGGTATCTTCGTACTGATTGCTGCAGCCATCGTCGGTTACTTTGCCAATTCAGGAGAAACCCTGCATACCTTGAACATCCCTGAGTGGATGGGATTAGGTTTGGTAGTCGCAGTATTTGGCACCTGGGGCGACTTGGTAGAGAGCCTATTCAAACGCACCATCGGCGTGAAAGACAGTGGCAATATTCTTCCGGGACACGGAGGTATGCTCGACCGTTTCGATTCTTCACTTATGGCAATTCCTGCCGCAGTGATTTATCTCTACACCCTCCAACTGTTCGGATAAAACAATCCGACCATCGGATAAGTCAATCCTATAAGTTCAGCAAACAAAATAAGAAAGATATCGCACTACCGATCATTTCCCGTCCAGGCAAGCAAAACAGCTGCATAGGCAGGGATCATTTTCTGCGTGGGCAAGCAAAAATTCTTGCCTGGGCAGGGAAAAATAAAAGTGGGGTAAGGGGAATGTTTTGAAAAACACCTCTTACCCCACTTCGTAATTACTCAGCACCCATATTGTCATGAGTTGTTACGTTAATACTGTGAGTCAACGTGTATTATTAATTAACATAAAGCTCTAAAGCAGCCAAAGGAGAATAAGAGAGGTTGGAACGTAAACAGTTGGGAATGAGTAGATTTGCACAAAGTTGCCAAATCGGCATAAAGCAAGCGAGTGAGGAATATTGAAGTAGTTCAGTTACTAAATCGTGAGCCACAGTTACCTATGCAAAGCAGGTAACAATGCGGAAAGGCAACTTTGTGCATCAACGGATTTTATTGCGCTGATTCTCAATGTTTTGCGTATCAAGGAACGCTTACAAAATGATTATATTTGCACACTCAAAATGTAAGCGTTATGAAAATCGAAAAATTCAAGGTGTTGCTCTACCTAAAAAAGAGCGGAATGGACAAGAATGGAAAAGCTCCCATCATGGGACGCATCACAGTGAACAGGACTATGGCGCAGTTCTCCTGCAAGTTGTCTTGCACTCCATCGCTTTGGAATCCTCGTGCCAGCCGATTGGAGGGCAAGAGCAAGGAAGCCGTGGAGACCAACAAGGACATCGGGCAGTTGTTGCTTTCCATCCAAAAGGCTTTCGATGTGCTTGTGGAAAAGAGAACGGACTTCGAGGCTAAGGATGTCAAGGAGGCCTTGCAGGGCAGCGTCAAGACACAGACCACCCTTCTCTCCTTCGTGGACGAGCATATCAGTGAACTCAGCACCCATGAGGGCATCGATATGTCGAAGAGCAGTGTCTGGACTTACAGAAAGATTCGCAAGAATCTCGCTGAGTTCATCGGGGAGAAGTATAGGTTGACTGATTTGGCTTTCGGACAGCTGACCGAGCCTTTCATCAGTGACTTTCACCATTACTTGCTTGACGAGAAAGGCTTTTCATCAGGAACCATCACCATCTATGTGTCGCTCTTCAAGAAGATGTGCCGCATCGCCTTTGAGCGAGGCTTGTGCAAGAACCTGCTGTTCGCCCATTATCGGGTTGGCACTCCAAGGGTTACGACACCCAAGGCTCTCAGCATGTCTGATTTCATAAAAATCCGTGATGCGGAACTGCCCGAAGACAAGCCGAGACTATCCGTTAGCCGTGACATGTTTCTTTTCGCCTGCTATGCAGGAACAGCCTTCATAGACACCGTTTCCATCACGAAAGCCAATGTCAAGGTGTTGGAGGATGGCGACAAATGGCTCATCTATAACCGCAAGAAGACCGGAACACTTGCCAGGGTGAAACTCCTGCCCGAGGCGTCGGAGCTGGTGGCGAAATACGAGGACGGGGCAAGAGATACCCTTTTCCCATTGCTGAGCACGAATCGTGTTCGTATCGATCTCATCACCATCTGCAAGTTGGCGGAAACGAGCAAGACCTATTCCTACCATTCGGGACGACACTCGTTCGCCAGCCTCATTACGCTGGAGGCAGGTGTGCCGATGTAGACCATCTGCAAGATGCTCGGTCACAAGGATGTGAAGATGACGCAGCGGTATGCGAGAGTAACCCAAAAGAAGCTGTTTGAGGACATGGACAAGTTCATCGCTGCAACCGAGAAGGACTTTATTCTCGCATTATGAACAGGGCTTTCAACTTTTCTTTTTACAGTTTCAACTACATTATTATATTATAAGGACAACAACTATGAGCAGAAGTACATTTTCAATTTTGCCTTACATCAACAGACAGAAGGTGAAGGCAGACGGAACAGCCAACATACTTTGCCGCATCACCGTTGACGGCAAAAGTGCAGCCATTTCCACAGGCATATCCTGTACCCCACAGGAGTGGAACGCCAAGAAGGGAGAGGTACGGAACGCAAGGGACAGCGGACGATTGGCAAGTTTCCTTGCTGAGGTCAAGGATAAATACAACTCACTTCTTTCCACCAACGGCATCATCACCGTGGAAATGCTGAAGGCAGTGTTGAAGGACAAGGACACGGCAGGAAAGTTCTTGCTGAGCTTTGGTGATACCATCGTGGAATGGTATCGAACCGCAAAAGCCAGACAGACCTTTCTGCACAAGCGGACATGGCAGAAGAACCTGAGAGCCTTTGTCCATTCGTTGGATAAGGACGACATCGCCTTCGAGGACATTGACGAGAATTTCGGGGAGGAATACAAGCTATTCCTGAAACGAGACCAGGGACGTATCGACAGCTACGTGAACCATTGCCTTCTCTGGCTGAACATGTTGATGTACAAGGCAGTGGACAGGAGCATTATCCGCTTCAATCCCATATCCAAGATAGGGTATGAGAAGAAGGCAGCCCCGAAGATGACCCATATCAGCAAGGCAGACTTCATCAAGATGCTCTCTACCCCGATGTCTGACGAGCGGACGGAGCTTGCACGCAGATGTTTCATTTTTGCCTCGCTCACCTCCTTATCCTATATAGATGTAAAGAAACTGTACCCTCACCATATCGGGGAGAACTCCGAGGGTAGGAAGTTCATCCGCAAGGAAAGAGAGAAGACAGGCGTGGAGTTCTTCGTGCCGCTCCATCCGATAGCCGAGAAGATTCTTTCGCTCTACAATACCACGGACGACAGCAAGCCTGTTTTTCCACTGGGTGAGAAGAAAGACATCTATCTTGATGTGCATACCCTTGGAATGGTGCTTGGCATAAGTAATAAGTTGGGATTCCACGCCAGCCGCCATACATTCGGAGTCTTGATGCTCAACGAGGACATTCCCATCGGCAGCATAGCCAAGATGATGGGACACGCAGACATCACAAGCACACAGGTCTATGCGCAGGTGACGGAGCAGAAGATTTCAAATGACATGGATAAGCTTATTGCCAAGCGAGAAAGGAACAGATTATCGAACGAAAAAACTATTGGAAAATGAACAGAGGAGTTATAACTATCAGCGAGAGCGGAACGGTATCCATGCCGAC
>OMBB01000468.1_pt1 | contig 21006 bp, 10 predicted proteins | sample 1673961 | NCBI WGS metagenome assembly OMBB01 (sample SAMEA103958135, study PRJEB25191) | human gut metagenome | reverse complement strand
GATTTTAATTTGAATGATACTTGCTCGCGATGAGTAGGTATCATTTGTTTTTTAGTCTATTCTGTATGGAAATGGCTTGTAAGATTATACATAGAAGATAGAATAATTAGATCACTCTGCCGTTGAAATGGAGGATTTGAGCGGATTATTTTAATTATTGGAAGAATTGTTCTATCCTTTAAAGCATATTGCTTCTATCTTTGCCATACTGAGAAAAACATTAAATTACACTATTATGAAGAATTTTCTTATCTTATCTCTGTTGTTAGCCTTTTTGACTACGGAAGTATGTGCGCAGTGGAAACCGGCTGGTGACAAGATCAAAACACAGTGGGCAAATAAAATAAATACCTCTGCCGTATTGCCTGAATATCCACGTCCTATAATGGAACGTAATGAATGGAAGAACTTGAATGGTTTGTGGGAGTATGCTATCACCGATTTGGGAGGAAATGTTCCGGCGCATTTTGACGGGCAGATTTTGGTACCTTTTGCAGTGGAATCTTCTTTATCAGGTGTGGGACAAAGAGTCGGTGCAAAAAAGGAATTATGGTATTCCCGTTCATTTGAAGTGCCTGTTGCTTGGAAAAATAAAAATGTATTACTTCATTTCGGTGCTGTGGACTGGAAAGCAGATATTTGGGTAAATGATGTGAAGGTTGGTAGTCATACTGGTGGTTTTACTCCGTTTTCTTTTGATATCACTGCAGCGTTGTCTGGTAAGGGAAATAATAAATTAGTAGTAAAAGTTTGGGACCCTACGGATGAAGGGTATCAGCCTAGAGGTAAACAGGTGAATAATCCGGAGGGTATTTGGTATACTCCTGTGACTGGCATTTGGCAGACTGTTTGGCTGGAACCGGTTACTGCCAGGCATATTGAAGAACTTCGAATCACACCGGATATTGACCAACACTTACTGACTGTAAAAGCCCATTTGAATATGAGGGCACCTTCCGATCTGATTGAAGTAAACGTATATGACGGCAATCAGTTGGTTGCCACTGGGAAAAGTATTAATGATGAGGCTGTGGTCATACCTATGCCGGAAGATGCTAAATTATGGAGTCCTGATTTTCCCTTTTTGTATACTTTAAAGGTTATGTTGAAAAGCGATAATAAAATATTGGATCAGGTGAACAGTTATGCAGCTATGCGCAAATACTCTACGAAACGTGATGCTAATGGAATTGTACGTTTAGAACTGAATAACCAACCTTTGTTCCAGTTCGGACCATTGGATCAGGGATGGTGGCCTGATGGATTGTATACCGCTCCCACTGATGAGGCTTTAGTATATGATATACAAAAGACTAAAGACTTAGGATTCAATATGATACGTAAACATATTAAAGTGGAACCGGCCCGTTGGTATACTCATTGTGATCAATTGGGAATTATTGTGTGGCAGGATATGCCTAGCGGTGATCGTAATCCGGAGTGGCAGAACCGCAAATATTTTGAAGGTACGGAAAAAAAGCGTTCGGCGGTTTCTGAGGCTTGTTACCGTAAAGAATGGAAAGAAATTATGGATTGCTTGTATTCTTATCCATGTATCGGAACATGGGTTCCGTTCAATGAGGCATGGGGGCAATTCAAGACTCCGGAAATTGCAGAATGGACTAAAGAATATGATCCGACCCGTCTGGTAAATCCTGCAAGTGGAGGTAACCATTATACTTGTGGCGATATGCTTGACTTGCATAATTATCCTGCTCCCGAAATGTATCTGTATGATGCCCAGCGAGCTAATGTTTTGGGAGAGTATGGTGGTATCGGTTGGGTAGTGAAAAATCATATTTGGGAACCGGATCGTAACTGGGGATATATACAGTTTAATTCTTCCAAAGAAGTAACTGATGAGTATATAAAATATACAGATATGCTTTATGACCTGATAACCAGGGGATTCTCGGCGGCTGTTTATACTCAGACTACGGATGTGGAGGTGGAAGTGAACGGACTGATGACTTATGATCGTAAGGTGATTAAAGTAGATGAAAAACGAGTGAGAGAAGCCAACGCACGTATCTGTAAATCATTAAAGTAAGGAATATGAATAAGCTGTTCTTTTGGGTATGTGCAGTCCTTATGACTGCATGTACTTCTTATAAAAATGATGAGGTCTTGACTGAATCCGGTTTAAGTAAAAGTCGTTTTCAAACGGAGATAAATGGTGAAAAAACTGATCTGTTTGTATTGAAGAATAAAAATAAGATGGAAGTTTGTATCACTAACTATGGCGGTCGTATTGTTTCTGTTATGGTTCCTGATAAAGATGGAATAATGAGGGATGTAGTATTGGGTTTTGATTCCATACAGGACTATATCAAATATCCGTCGGATTTTGGAGCAAGTATAGGGCGTTATGCCAACCGTATAAATCAGGGACGTTTTTCATTGGATGGGATAGTATACCAATTGCCTCGAAACAATTACGGACATTGTTTGCATGGAGGTCCTCAAGGATTTCAATATCGTATTTATAGAGGTATTCAAGTGAGTGACAGAGAGGTGAAACTGACTTACTTGTCTAAAAATGGTGAAGAGGGTTTTCCTGGAAATTTGAATTGTACTGTTATAATGAAATTGACGGACGATAATGCTATTGATATTCAGTATGAAGCAGAAACGGATAAACCGACTGTTGTAAACATGACTAATCATTCTTATTTTAATTTAGATGGAGATCCGTCAAAAGATAATTCTGATTATTTATTGACTTTGAACGCGGATTATTATACTCCTGTTGACAGTACTTTTATGACGACTGGAGAAATTGTTCCGGTTGAGGGTACTCCTATGGATTTCAGACTTCCTGCTGTCATTGGAACTCGTATTAATCAAGATTTTGAACAATTAAGATATGGGAATGGCATTGATCATAATTGGGTATTGAATACTAAGGGGGATATTCATCAAGTTTGTGCCACATTGGAGTCACCTGTTACGGGGATTGTACTCAATGTTTATACTGACGAGCCGGGTATTCAGGTTTATTGTGGTAATTTTCTAGATGGGACATTGACGGGTAAAAAAAATACAATATATAATTTTCGGGCCTCTGTGTGCTTGGAAACGCAAAAATATCCCGATACACCTAATAAGGCAGACTGGCCTACGGCAGTAGTGAGACCAGGAGAAAAATATCAAAGTCATTGTATTTACAAGTTTTCGGTACATAAATAATGTATGTTAAGGTAGAAGGAATTGTGGAATATAACATTTGGGATAAATAAGATTCAGAGAGGAAGAGTCCTGAAAGAAGCGGTGAGGGCAAACACTGGTTCTTTTGGGACTTTTTCCGGATAATTATTGATATGGAGAATTTAATCTTTAATTTTGTACTCTCTAAACTAAATTGATATACTATGAAAAGAATATTCATAATAGGACTTCTTTTTTTATATGCATTTACTCTTTACTCTCAAAGTAATATCCGATATTATTTCAAAACATTGGATATTCAAGACGGACTCTCGCAAAACACGGTGAACGCTATTTTGCAAGATAAACAAGGTTTCATGTGGTTTGGAACAAAAGATGGTTTGAATCGTTTTGATGGCCTGAGTTTTCGTATTTTCAAAAAAGAGAATTCTGCTTTAGGAAATAATTTTATCACTGCACTTCATGAGGATAAAGAAGGAAATATTTGGGTTGGAACAGATGCAGGCGTTTATGTGTATAATCCTTTATTAGAAGACTTTACAGTATTTGATAGAGTTAGTGACACAGGTGATATGATTAGTCGTGCTGTGACTCGTATTGAAAGTGATGAAGATAGTGATATATGGATTTCCGTGGATTATCAAGGATTGTTTCATTTTGATCGTGTGCAAGATCGGTTAATTAATTGTCTGCATAGAGATAAGCGTAAGAACCAATTGGCCAATGTTACGCGTTTTTGGTTTGAGGAAAAACTATGTTGGGTCAGTTTATATGACGACAACCTATATTATACAAAAGATAATTTTAAGACATTGTTTCCCTTTCAGGATTCTGAAGGAAAAGAGCCTTTTAAAGATGATATCATTAATACTTGGATTATGGGTCCCCATAATTGTTGGTATATCGGTTCTTCTAATGGTTTGACTGAAATTAATCTGACAACAGGGCGGGTAAGGCGTTTGTTGAATTATTATGTGCGTGATTTAGGCTTTAAATCGGATAAGGAATTATGGGTAGGTACGGAGTCGGGGCTATATATTTATGATTTGGAAAAAGGTGAAATAGCTCATCTCACTGTTTCAAACGGGAATGATTCTTATGCTTTAGCCGATAATGCTATTTATTCTATATGCCGTGATAATGAGGGAGGAATGTGGATCGGATCTTATTTTGGCGGGGTCAATTACTATCCGCGTCAATGGACTTATTTTGAAAAATTCTACCCTCGTGATGATATTAAAAATTTTGGGCGTAGGGTACGTGAGTTCTGTGAAAGTAATGATGGTACTGTTTGGATTGGTACTGAAGATAAGGGATTATTTCATTTTTATCCGGAAAGTGGAAAGATTGAAAAATTCTCACATCCTTCTATTTGTCAAAATGTTCATGGTTTATGTTTGGACGGTGATGATTTGTGGGTAGGCACTTTTTCCGGAGGTTTAAGCCGTATTGATTTGCTTACGAAGCAAGTAAGACACTATCAAAAAGGTATAAGCCCAAATTCTTTGGATGCCAATAATGTATTCTCTATTTGTAAAACTACATCTGGTGACTTATGGATTGGCACTACATCTGGATTGCTGCGATATAATCGTGATACAGATGACTTTACTAGGATGCCGGAACTAGCTAATATGTTTGTTTATAAAATATTGGAGGATTTTAGTGGGAATTTGTGGCTGGCAACTTATTCTAACGGTGTTTTTCGTTATGATGTGAATAAGAAAGAATGGAAGAATTTTATTTTTCACAAGAACGATTCCACTTCATTACCTTATGATAAAGTAATCAGTATTTGTGAAGATAGTCGTAAGCGGTTATGGTTTATGACACAAGGGGCGGGTTTTTGCCGTTTTAATCCGGAAAATGAAAGCTTTACTCGTTTTGATATGTCGAAAGGTTTTCCTAGTAATATCATTTATCGGATGGTAGAGGATAATCGGGGGAATTTATGGTTGACAACTAATAATGGTTTGGTTTGTTTCAATCCGGAAACAGATGATAAACGAGTTTATACTACAGCAAACGGATTGCTAAGTAACCAGTTTAATTATCAGTCTGGGTATAAAGATAAGATGGGACGTATCTATTTAGGTAGTATAAATGGTTTTATCACTTTTGATCCATCTACTTTTGTAGAAAATACTTTTGTTCCACCAGTTGTCATTACAGATTTCTTCTTATTCAATAAACGAATGCAGATCGGCAGTAAGGATTCTCCATTGAAAGAAAGCATCGTCTTTTCTGATGAGGTCGAGTTAGAATCTGATCAAAATTCTTTTTCATTGCATGCGGCGGCATTAGGTTATCAGGCACCGGAAATGAATCAATTGGTTTATAAAATGGAAGGATTTGATAAAGAGTGGTATAATGTAGGGCGGAATTCGGTAATCAATTATTCCAATTTACCATATGGAACTTATATTTTCCATTTAAGAGGATCGAATAGTGACGGAAAATGGAATGAAAAAGAGCGTATATTGAAGATTCATATTTTACCTCCGTTTTATTTATCAGGGTGGGCCTATTTTATTTATTTGCTATTAGGAATTCTGTCTGTGGTAGGTATCATTTATTATTTCCGGAAAAGGAATAAGCAGAAACACCAACAGGCCATGGAGAAATTCGAACGGGAAAAGGAACGCGAACTCTATACTGCAAAAATAGATTTCTTTACGAATGTGGCGCATGAGATTCGTACTCCTTTGACATTAATCAAAAGTCCGCTTGAAAATGTGCTTGTTTCTCCGAATGTATCTGCAGATATCCGTGATGATTTGGAAATAATGAATCTGAATACTACCCGTTTACTGGATTTGGTTAATCAGTTACTTGATTTCAGAAAGACTGAAACACGTGGGTTTCAACTGAATTTTGTAGAGTGTAATATTTCGGATATATTACAGCAGATTTATATGCGGTTTACTCCATTGGCACGGCAAAAGAAATTGGAATTTGTTATTGAATGTTCGGAATCTATCTATGCGTCGATAGATCGTGAGGCGTTGACTAAGATAATTAGTAATCTGTTTACTAATGCCATTAAATATTCTGAAACTTATATTCATGTCCGGTTGTGGATGGAGGATACTTGTTGGTTCTTGTCTGTCTGTAACGATGGCAATGTAATTCCTATGGAAATGCGTGAAGAGATTTTTAAGCCTTTCATACAGTATAAGGACGGATTTTCCCGTAAGGTTTCGGGTACGGGAATTGGTTTGGCATTGGCAAGATCTTTAGCTGAGTTGCATGAAGGGAACTTAATTATGGATGATTCACAAAAGCAGAATTGTTTTATTCTTTCATTGCCAGTAAAGCATGAACATACTATTGCCATTTCGAAGAGTGAGATTAAGTTGAAAGAGGATCCGAAAGAAGAGGATCCGGGACAATTGCAACAGAAGCCGCGTTACACTGTATTGATTGTGGAGGATAATGTTGAAATGTTGGCTTTTGTTGTCAGACAATTGTCACCTGTTTATCAAATATTGACTGCAACTAACGGAGTGGAGGCCTTAAAGGTGTTGGAGGGGCATACAGTGAACTTAATAGTATCGGATATAATGATGCCCGAAATGGATGGGTTGGAATTATGTGACCGTATAAAATCAGACTTGGATTACAGTCATATTCCTATTGTACTGTTGACGGCTAAGACCACTTTACAATCAAAAATAGATGGTTTGAAATCTGGAGCGGATGCTTATATTGAAAAGCCGTTTTCTGTAGAGTATTTGAAAGTGTCTGTTGCCAATTTATTAAGTAATCATGAAAAGCTGCATGCGGCTTTTGCACATTCACCGTTTATACAGACCAATTCTATGGCTATGACGAAAGCGGATGAAACTTTTTTGAAAACCTTGAATGAAGTGATTGTTGCCAATATGCAAAATCCGGACTTCTGTCTGGACGATATGGCGAGTTTGCTTAATATGAGCCGTTCCAGTTTGAACCGCAAAATAAAAGGAGTGTTGGACATGACCCCTAATGACTATATCCGTTTAGAGAGATTGAAAAAAGCTGCTCAATTATTAAGGGAAGGAGAATGTAAGGTAAATGAAGTATGTTATATGGTTGGCTTCAATACTCCTTCTTATTTTACTAAATGTTTTCAGAAGCAATTTGGTATTTTACCAAAAGATTTTGTGAAATGATTTTTTTCGGCGCATGAAATAGAATAATAGAACTAATCGCCCTCAGGAACTATTCTGAGGGCGATTTTTGAATGTATTATTCTATTAATTGGTTGAATAGTTCTAGCACATCCGGGGAGTTTGGAATACATTTGCATCACAAAAAGTTGAGAATATGATTCATGTAATACTGTGAAAAAAGAAATGCCTATGACATAACAAGAATGTGACCTTTAAATTCTATCTGTTGTATGTATATTTATGAACATACTTGTGATTAATTAAAAAGCGGAACTGAAATCTCCGCACAATTTTACAAATCTAATTCTATAAAAAATGATTAAAAAATTATTAGTCTTCTTTCTGACTATTTTTACGATGACTGCTTATGCGCAGAACGTAACAATGACCGGAACCGTAGTAGACACAGACAACTTGCCTTTAATTGGTGTGAATGTGGTTATTAAGGGTACTTCTACCGGTACTACTACTGATTTGGATGGTAAGTTTACTCTTACTGGAGAAAATGGACAAACATTGGTTTTCTCATATATAGGGATGACCCTCCAAGAGATTGTTTACAAGGGAAAACCTTTGCACGTGATAATGAAGGATGATTCCAAGGCTTTGGAAGAGGTGGTTATAATTGGTTATCAGACTGTGAAGAAATCTGATCTGACGGGTGCAGTAGCAGTAGTTGATACCAAAGAGATGAAAAAAAGCTCAGCTGGAACACTTGTCAGTCAGATGCAGGGGCTTGCTACAGGTGTAAACGTTCGTAGTAGTGGTAGAGCAGGTGAGGATGCTTCTATTCAAATTCGTGGTGTGGGTTCATTAAGTAATAATGCTCCGTTGTGGGTGGTCGATGGGATGATAACTGATCCGGGAGTTGACTTTAATCCGGCTGACGTTGAATCTATTCAGATCTTGAAAGATGCTTCCGCTGCCGCTATATATGGTTCTCGTGCTGCTAATGGGGTGATTATTGTTACTACTAAGAAAGGGGTGAGTGGTCCTATGAAGGTGAATGTGAGTGTGAAAGAAACATTGGAGTGGAGTCCGAAGTTTGATTTGATGAATGCGGCAGAGTACATTAAATATAATGATATAGCTTATAAAGAAGCGATAAAAGATGGTATAGCCTCCATAACAACAACTCAGAAGCATTCCGAATATGATACCAATTGGCAGGATGAGGTATTGAAGACAGCTTTGGTACAGGATTATAATGTATCTTTATCCGGTGGTGGAGATTCGGGTAGTTATTTTGTTTCAGCTGGTTACTATAATAATGATGGTGTATCTTATGGAAATACGTTTGATCGTTATAGTTTCCGTGTTAACACACAGGGGAAAAAAGGTTGGTTTTCATTCGGTGAGAACTTGGCCTACTCATTAACTAATACAGATCCGAACCAGACAAATACTTATAATGACTTTTTACGTATGATGCCTACTATTCCGGTTTATGATGAGAATAATCCAGGTGGTTATGGATATGGAGATGCGGCTAAATATAATACTTTCGGTGTAAATCCCATTGCACGTGAAAATTTGGAAAAACGCCATATGAGACAAAATCGTCTGAATGGTTCATTGTGGTTGGAGTTCAAACCTTTCGAGTTTCTTTCTTATAAGTTCAATGGGGGCGTTGACTTGTATTTCTATGAAAATTCATGGTTTCGTGGTGAAGGTAATTGGCAACAAAATCAGGAACATCGTGATCCGGAGAGCCAGAAAGCACGTAATAATACTTATAATATGCTGATTGAGCACACGTTGAATTTTAACAAGGATTTTGGAAAACATCATGTCGATGCAGTATTAGGTACTACTTACCAACATCATGAGTGGGAGGGGTTATGGGCTTCCCGTCTTAATTTTCCTATGTTAGGTAATGGTGATTATCTGACAGTGTTAAATGCTGGACAAAGTAACCAACAGAATACTAATAGTATTAGTGAGAATGCCATGATCTCTTATTTGGGACGTGTTAATTATATTTATGATGACAAATATTATCTGACAGCTACTTTCCGTCGGGATGGTACTTCTCGTTTAGCTAAGGAAAATCGCTGGGGTAATTTTCCTTCTGTTTCTGCTGCCTGGAGAATTTCTAAGGAAAGTTTCTTTAAGGTACCTTGGATTGATGATTTGAAGATCAGGGGAAATTGGGGGCGTTTGGGTAATGCTTCTATCGGTGATTGGGATTATGTTGGTACTATTAATCAAAGCATTGTGACGGTATTTGGTGGAGCTATTGTACCTGGAGCCACTCAAGTAAAATTAGTGAATACCAATCTTGTTTGGGAAACCAAAGAAACCGTAAATATTGGTTTTGACGCTAGTTTTCTCAATTCACGTTTGACTTTCAGTGCCGAGTATTATCATTCAAAGACTAAGGATGTTTTGACGGAAATGCCTATTGCCATCTCTACCGGTAATCAAGAAGGGGCACCTAAAGCAAATGCGGCTAGTTTGCGCAATCGTGGATTTGAATTGAGCTTGGGGTGGAAAGATCAAGTTTCAGATTTCAAATATGGTGCATTGTTGAATATTACAACTTTGAGTAATAAAGTATTAAGTTTAGGATATGAAAAACCTTTTATTGATTCAGGTCAGGCAAGAACGAGATTGAATGGTCCGTTGGCAGAATTCTTTTTGTATAAAACCGATGGGATTTTTAAAACACAAGAACAAATAGATAATTATGTAACTCCTGATGGCGAACCTATTATGATTTCCGGGAAACGTCCGCAATTAGGTGATGTGAAATATATTGATACGGATAATAATGGACAGATTACGGCGGATGACCGTCAATTTTGCGGAAGTCCGTGGGCAAAGATGCAAATGTCATTGGTCTTGAATGCTGAATGGAAAGACTTTGATTTCAGTATGATGTGGAATGGGCAATTTGGTAATAAAATTTATAATGTATCCAAATGGCAAGGACGTTTGTTCTCGGACAATTCCAATTATCTTCGCTTCAAGAAGGGAGAAGAACCTTATCAGGTAAATCAGAATTCTGATACGCCACGTATAATTTATGGTGACCAACGTAATTCATGGGATGCGGATCGTTTCCTTGAAAACGGTTCTTATTTCAGACTGAAAAATATTTCTATCGGATACAATCTTAAAAAGGAATGGTTGAAGAATTTGGGTATTGACAAACTTCGTTTATATGCTACCGGTAGTAATCTGCTCACTTTTACAGGCTATTCCGGGCTTGATCCTGATTTTATAAACACTAATATTTGGAATAGTGGAACGGATAGTTTTTCATATCCTAATACTCGTTCTGTTATGTTTGGCTTGGATTTGACCTTTTAACTTATAAATTAGTATACTGATATGAAGAAAATATATAGATTTTTATTTGCTGGTGTCTTGGCTTTGTGTGCTACCGGATGCAGCTCAAGTTTATTGGATATAGAAAATCCGAATGAAGTAACCAATACTACTTTTTGGAAATCGGCGGATGATGCAAAAGCTGGAGTAAATGCTTGTTACAGTTTCTTATATAAAGAAGGGACTTGGATGCGTTGGTTGTCTTTTCGTTACGATCTGTCATCAGATGAAGGATGGAGTTCGTCTCCTTGGATAGAATTAGGTGACTGGACGCGTTTTCTTTATAATAATTATGATTTCTATGAGGGTAATAAGGTACATTGGGAGCATTTTTATGTAGGGATCTTTCGTTGTAATCAGGTTTTGGCTAATGTGCCTGCGATTGAAATGGATGAGGTTCAAAAGAACCAACTTTTAGCACAGGCTTCCTTTTTGCGTGCTCTGTGGTATTTTCAGATAAATCTTTTGTGGGAGAAAGGGACATTAGTTCTTGAACCTCAAAATGCTGATTACATACCTAAGGACGCTTCAGAACAGGAAATTTGGGATCAGATAGAAAAAGACCTTACGTTTGCAATGGAGAATTTGCCGGAGGCATGGGATGCGGCAGATTTAGGCAGAGCGACAAAAGGTGCTGCTAAAGCTTTGTTGGGCAAGGCTTATATGCAACAACATAAATATGATAGGGCCAAAGAACAGTTGCAATGGCTGATTGATAGGGAAGGCTCTTTGTATGGTTTGCTTGATAACCGTGAAGACAATTTTACCGATTTGAATGAAAATAATCAGGAGGGAATATTTGAAATTCAGTTTGATGATCAAAATAAGGGGGGCACAGGCAATGATGCCAGTATGGCCTTTGGTTTCCAGCGTACTCAGTTTTATGCACCCGGTGGCACTCATGGTACGGGTTGGGGCGATGGTAAAGCGCGTCGTTGGCTAGTAGATGAGTTCTTGAAAGAGAGAAGGGTTGATGGCAGAAATGACTTGCGTTTATACAATAGTATTCTTTATAAACATTTTGGAGATGATTTTCCTGATCAGTCAAAAAAATACTATGCCAATGAAGATGCGTCACAATGGTTTGATGAGTGGGGACAGGACACAGAGGATTGTTATATTCGCAAATACAATACTTCTTACTATCGTGAACGTGAAGACTATTTCGCACGTAATAATTATCGTATTATGCGGTATGCTGATGTTTTATTGAGTTATGCGGAGTGTTTGGTTGAAACTGGAACTTCGGCTTCTGATGCGGCTGTTTATGTTGATAAGGTAAGAGAACGTGCAGGGTTATCCAAACTGAAAGATAGTCGGTGGAAGGATTGTTTAAGTTCAAAGGAGGTCTTTATCAAACGTCTTCAGATGGAACGTGCTTTGGAACTTTGTTTCGAAGGCTGGCGTTGGGCGGATTTGAAGCGCTGGGGATTGCTTGATTCACAGGCTGGTATTGACGAGCTGAAAGCTCGTGACAAGGACTTCAACAATTTTGTGATTGGCAAACACAAACGTATGCCTATCCCTACATCGGAAGTTGAAATCAGTAAGATTGATGATGTTCCTCAACTAACTCAGAATCCTAATTATTAATAAAAAAGAAAGACTGTGTCGGAGTGTTTTTTCTTTTTATAATACTTCCGGCATAGTCTTTATTTAACTAGTATCATTTATGCTTGTCTGCAAAAAAATACTGATCTTCTGTGCTTTTGCTTGTTGCGGTACTTTATTCGCGCAAAACATACAGAATCCGGTGCTTCCCGGAGTAGCGGATGCCGGTGTGATGAAATATAATGGTAAGTATTATATAGGTGGAGTATTTACCAATGGGGATTTTTATGTTTCCGACGACTTGGTTCATTGGGGTAAACCTGTTCATGTCGTGACTATGGATAATGGCTGGAGTAAAGGAAGTGGTGCCGGTAATGAGCAGATTCACGCCAATGATATGTTTTGTTTGAATGGTGATTTTCACTTATATTGGTCTGTCAATTATTGGGGTAAGGATAAGCATGCTGTTCACATTGTACATGCTCAAAGTAAAAATGTGTTGGGGCCCTATATAGAGCCTGATAAAAAAACTTGGATGGATAATCGCATTGATCCTAAGGTTTTTAAAGATGATGACGGACAATTATATATGTATATGGTGCGTTTTACTGATGGAAATACTATTTGGGGACGTAAAATGAAGAATCCGGCGGAATTTGCCGGAGAACCAGTGTGCTTGTTTGCATCATTGCCGGATACATGGGAGACCATGGATAACAGAGTGGCAGAGGGACCTTGGGTGATGAAATACAGAGACCGATACTATTTGATGTATAATGCCAATCATACCTCTACTGAGTGGGGGAATTATCAATTGGGGGTTGCGGAGGCAGACTCACCTTTAAGTTTTCAAAATGGGAATAAATATAGCTATCCGGTAGTAAATTCTAATCAAATTCTACTGGAAGAGAATTATGTGGATCTTTTACGATATGGCATCACTTATGAGCCATTGTTTGATTATACAGAAAATAATCCTGGAGTCGGTTGGATGCTTCCGGTATATCAGGCTTCCGATTGGAAGAAAGGAGAATGTGGATTCTCATCTAAAGAGATAAAAGGATCTACCACTCGTCATTTAGGTACTTGGTGGACATCTCCTTCATTGTGGTTACGTAAATCTTTTTTTGTTGGCAAACAGGTGGGAAATTTAGCACTCAGGGTTGCTCATGACGGAGATACAAAAATATATTTGAATGGAACATTGATTTACGAAAAACAGGGACGGGATTATTGTATGGTAAACCTTGATGAAAAGCAACGAGAGCTTCTGAAAAAAGGAGAGAACTTGCTTGCTGTAGAAACAAATAAAGGGCGTGCCCAATTTTTTGATGTTTCTTTGTTTGATATGAGGAGTGAAACAGCGGATGATATTTTGATGACCCCAGGACAACCTAATATTTTAAGGGGGCCCAATGGATTTGAATGGTGGCTTATATATATGGCTAATAAAAATAATGAGCGTAGGGGGCAGTATATTAACCGTGTTCATTTCTTTAATAAAACATTATTTGTTGAAGGAATAACCGGTCCTTGTACAGATGGCTATCATCCGGAACCTTCTTTGCCCACTTTTTCAATGAAAGGGGAAACACCTTCTTTTGGAGTGCTGCAACAAGTGAAACCTTCTACAACTTATATGTTTGAAACAGCAGTCAAAACAGATGGAGATGCTGGTATCATTGCGTGGTGGAAAGATGTGGATAATAATGCTTATATCGGTTTCGATACAAAGAACCACAATTGGTATTTGCGTACCATTATTAATGGTAAAGAAAAGGAGGAATATTTCACTTTGCCTAAAGATTTTCGTTGGGGTGTTTATCATCATTTACGTATTGAACGTAATCAGGATTGTTTAAAAGTATGGTTGGATGAAATACCATCTCCTCAAAAACATCTGTTTACAAAGATTATTCCTGTGACGGAACCCGGTGTTCCCGGAGTGTTTGATCGGACTAAAAAAGCTTTGTTCGAAGGGGTGACTTATACTATCGGATTTGATGATGACCGGATACAGTTAAAAGAACATTCAGAAATATTGAAAGGTGATTTTCTTGATCATTATGAATTTAGCTTTCAACTTTCAGGTTTGTCCGATTGTAAGATGTCAGGAAGCTATCCGGTTTATGTGGATAAAGATAACTATGTAAAAGCTCAATTTAATGGTATCACGCGTATGCTGGAAGTGGTAGTTGTAAAACAAGGACAACAGATACTTGATAAAAAATATCCGTTGGAACATTTACAAATGGTTTATCCTGATGTGAAGTATACTGATTTTGTCGAAAAATGTTATCGTTTTATATCGCCTTCATGGATAAATGCCCTTTACCTGAACCGTCATGAAGTAGGGAATAAGGCGGAGTTTGTAGACGATATGTTTAGTAAATTTACAATAGAATATTTGAATGAGGGAAAATGGTATCCATTGAATAACAGCGGGGCGACGGTGGCAGAGCATCCGGCTTATAATCGTTTGTCTTTTACTCCGATAAAAACGGAAGGTATTCGTTTTATTAATAAAGACGCTCAGGATTTGGAACGGCATATTTATAAGTTGGGAATTCAAGAACAATTAAAGGAATCTTATAATTTCCGTGCGGTGAGAAGGGGAAATAAGCTCTATCTTTTTGTTGACGGAAGAGAATTAGGGAGATTGGATATTCATTATCCTGCTTCTTGTGTAGGATTTTGTTCTGGAAATTATTCTCCGGTATATAAAGGAATATTGTATTATCATATAGGAAACTGACTAGTATTATGAAAAAAAAATTGATTTTTATTTGGTTATTGATGTTGGGGACATTGACTTCTTGTCAGTCATGTTCCTCAGAATATAAGAATGTGAATGAAATAATTGTGGAAGAGCTGGAAATACCTGTTCCACTGGGTGACCCGTTTATATTGTTGCACAATGGGACTTATTATGCTTATGGTACTCACTCGGATGAAGGAATAGAGGTTTATATCTCGGATAATTTAAAAACGTGGAAATATAAAGGGCTGGCTTTGAATAAGAAGGATTCATGGGCAGACCGTTGGTTTTGGGCACCGGAAGTATATGAAGTGAATGGTAAATTTTATATGTATTATTCGGCAGATGAGCATATTTGTGTAGCAGTGGCAGATTCCCCTGTAGGACCATTTATACAAAATAAGCAAGAACCTATGATTGTTGAGGAGAAATGTATTGATAATTCTTTTTTCATGGATGATGACGGTACTCCTTATTTGTCATTTGTCCGTTTTAATGATGGGAATAATGTATGGATAGCCGAGTTGGAAAAAGATTTGATAACCCTTAAGAAAGAAACGATGCGCCCTTGTATTCATGTTTCACAGGCTTGGGAGGAAGTGTGGCCTCGAGTCAATGAAGGTTCTTATATTCTCAAACACAATGGAATTTATTATATGACTTATTCTGCGAATAGTTATGAAAGTCCATTCTATGGTGTAGGTTGTGCTACAGCTACCGATATAATGGGGGAATGGGCTAAATACGACGAAAATCCATTATTGCAAAATCCTGGTGGGTTGGTAGGTGTAGGGCATAGCGCCATGTTCACTGATAAAGAGGGAAAACTTCGTATTGTATTCCATGCCCACAAAGATAAAAGTAATATTCATCCGCGTGCTATGTATATTGGTACGGTAAATTTTGAGAATGTGAATGGAACAGACCGTATGAGAATCAGTAAAGAATATATAACTCCTAAATTACTGCAATGAGAAAAAATTTGATCCTGTCTATCTGCTTTTGTTTGGTGTCTTGCTCATCATCGTCTGCGCAAGAAGAAATACCTGATGGTGATAAAACCAGCTATTACTGGAATCCGGTGATAGATTATAGTCTGCCCGATCCTACTATTATAGAAGGTGGTGATGGTTATTATTATTTGTATGCAACCGAAGATATTCGTAATTTGCCGATCCATCGTTCCAAGGATTTGATTAATTGGGAATGGGTAGGTACAGCATTCACGGATCGAACGCGTCCTGATTTTGAACCGGGTGGAGGCTTATGGGCTCCGGATATCAATAAGATAGGTGATACGTATGTACTTTATTATTCTATGTCTAAATGGGGAGGTGAGTGGACCTGTGGTATCGGTTGCGCTACGGCAGACAAACTTTCGGGGCCATTTAAAGACCATGGTCTGATGTTTCGGAGTAACGAGATTAATGTACAGAATTCTATTGACCCTTTCTATATAGAAGATGCCGGAAAGAAATTTTTGTTTTGGGGCAGCTTTCGGGGCATTTATGGCATTGAATTAAGTGAGGACGGTCTTTCAATAAAACAAGGGAAGAAGCCTCGGCAGGTGGCTGGTACAGCTTATGAAGGAACTTATATTCATAAAAAAGAAGGTTTTTACTATTTTTTTGCTTCCATAGGGACTTGCTGTGAAGGATTGAATAGCACTTACACTACTGTAGTTGCTCGTTCAGAAAATTTGTTTGGACCTTATGTTGATAAGAACGGGAGGACAATGATGGATAACCAACATGAAGTGTTGATTCATAAGAATAGTTCGTTTGTGGGAACAGGACACAATTCGGAGATTGTGACTGATAAAGTGGGTAATGATTGGGTATTTTATCATGCAGTGGCCACAAAGCATCCTGAAGGGCGTGTTTTGATGATGGATAAAATAAGTTGGAAAGACGGATGGCCTGTGGTAGCTACGGATTCTCCCTCATTGAAATCGGAAAAACCTGTATTGTAATTAATAAATACATAAAAATATGAATTGGAAAAACTTTGTATGTAGTGTGGTGTGTCTGGCAGGAATGACTTGTGCGGAAGCTGTGAACTATACACCGGAAAATGTTTCTGCTTCCATTGCTCTGAAAGTGCCTGGTAATGATGCGAAGCGGTATCCGCTGACTTTGCAGCAATTGGATAATAGTAATTTTGAATATCAGTGGGTGGCGGCCGATAAATTACCTGTGGTGATTTATCAGAATGTTGAAGAAAAAGACGGCAACCAGCGTATTGTCATTTTTATGACTGCATTGGATGATGTTTATTTCAATTTTGGTGAGCAGGTAATGACTGGTTGTCATCATGATGATTGTTTGTTTTATATGCCTGGATTTTGGTATCGTCGTAACTTGCGTTCTCCTCAAGAAGCGCCGTCTTTTCATACCTCGGATAGCTGGTTGGTTCGTGAAGACCGTTTAAGTACTCCCTTGACTGCTATTTTTGATGAAAAGAATAGGAAAACATATTCTGTTATCCGGCTGGATAATATGGCTTCGGATGCTTTGACTACCCATAAGGAAGGGGAAGTGATATTGTCTGGTAAAACCTCTATAGGTTATACAGGATTTGAAAACCTCTCGGGTATCGCTTCTTTGTCTTTTGGGTTTCCTTACAAGGAAGCTCCTAAAACTTATATTCGTAAATTGACATTGGCTCCTTCGGTTGAGGCCTATCAATTATTACGTAAAGGTGAGAGTCTTTCTCTGACTTGGGAATTACATGAGTCGGAAATTGCTGATTTTTCAGAATGTGTGCAGCATATTTGGGAATATTCTTATGATACAAACTGTCCTCAAATTGTAAATACACCTTATTCTCCTGAGAAAATGAAGGAAGTGATGAGTAATTTCTTCGTGGAAAGCTTTGTCGGAAATACTCCTACTCATTATTATTCGGGGGTGGAATTGCGTACGGCTACTTGTGACCAAACGGATGTTGCCGAAGTGGGTTTTGTGGGACGTACTTTGTTGAATGCTTTTAATGCATTGGAATATGGAGAACAGCAGCGTCGTACGGATTTGGTGACGAATGCTTATAAAATTTTTGATTCTTATTTGCAGAATGGATTTTCGGAAACGGGTTTCTTTAATGAAGTAGTACATTATAGGCGTAATTTTGTAGAGTCTGTTCATAGTATCCGCCGTCAGTCTGAAGGGGTATATGCCCTGCTTCATTTTTTGAATTACGAAAGACTGCAAGGTCGTAAACATCCTGAGTGGGAAAAGCGTATAAAAAGTATGTTGGATATGTTTCTGCGTTTACAAAATAAGGACGGTAGTTTTCCTCGTAAGTTTAAAGATGACTTTTCTATTGTAGACAAGAGTGGGGGAAGTACCCCTTCGGCAACTTTGCCATTGGTTATGGGATATAAATATTTTAAGGATAAACGGTATTTGGCAAGTGCAAAACATACGGTGGAGTATTTGGAAAAGGAATTGATTTCGAAGTCCGATTATTTTTCTTCTACTTTGGATGCTAATTGCGAGGATAAAGAGGCATCTTTGTATGCGTCAACTGCCGCTTACTATTTGGCTTTAGCTACAAAAGGAGCTGAACGAGCCCATTATGCTGGGTTGGCGAGGAAGGCAGCTTATTTTGCATTGTCATGGTACTATACATGGGATGTCCCTTTTGCCCCCGGTCAGATGTTGGGTGATTTAGGGTTGAAAACTAGAGGCTGGGGAAATGTTTCTGTAGAAAATAACCATATTGATGTCTTTATCTTTGATTTCGCTGACGTATTGAACTGGTTGGCAAAAGAATATAATGAAAAGCGTTTTTCGGATTTTTCTCAGGTAATCAGTACATCAATGCGTCAGTTGTTACCCTATGAAGGGCATCGATGTGGTATTGCCAAAACAGGATATTATCCGGAGGTTGTCCAGCATACTAACTGGGACTACGGTAAGAATGGTAAAGGCTATTATAATGATATTTTTGCTCCGGGATGGACAGTGGCTTCATTGTGGGAATTATTTTCTCCGGGACGTGCCGAGAAGTTCTTGAAAAAATAGTTTGAAAATTGATAATTTATTATGATGTTAAGTGATTAGCATTTCATTTAAAACTTGATTTTCTTTTCTTTTGTAGGGAAAGGTATGTCCTTTTTCAGAAAATCAGCTTTCTCTTTAAGGAAGGATACCTGAAGTATATTAAAAAGCCGGGGATTGTCTTTACAGATGTTCCCGGCATAATTTTTTACCGTCACTGGCATTATTGTTCTGACTTTACATCTCTTATTGAATAAAACAAGTAAAAGAAAGAATTTCTCTATGTTAAGATAACAGTTTACTTTAAATTCTTATCTTATTGACAGATTGATTTGAAAGACAAACGCTTATAGAAGTTTTAAAAAGTTTCGGGTAACGATTTGGAGATTGTGCTAATTTCAGTATTTTACAGCCTCCTACTTATGGAACAACCCTCTTAGGATACAAAGATACAGATATTTTTTGAATAAGCAAATATTTTTATTCATAGAGAAAAAGGCTTCTTCTTATGGAGCATGTTTCAACAGATAAGAACAAGAATATGATACAAAATATTTGCAATAAAAATGAAGGTGTGTCATATACGCGATGCGCCTTCTTTTTTTTCGTTGACTATAAAAATCGGCTCATTTTTTTAAGCTGCGATATTTTGAGGATTTCTTTGATTTATGTGTTCGCAACATCTAAATATAAAAATAGGGACTTTTTCAGAGAAAAGCTGGAATTTTCAGGAGACATCTCTTTCTGTTTATAGACATCGCAAGACGGGGTTAACCGAATGCTTACTATTTAACAGAGAATATTCAATTAAAAGTTCATCAAATCATTCAACGCTTCACTCATACTGGGGTGTGTAAAGACGAAATCGCGAAGGAATGTATAAGGCTGATCGGTCTTCATTGCCATGGCCACACTGTTGATTACCTCGCCGGATTCAGGGCCGAACAGAGTGCATCCCACAATCTGATTGGTATCTACATCTACCACCACCTTAAACAGGCCGACTGTATTTCCCAAAGTCCGTGCACGAGGAATAGCCGCTACAGGAAGTTTGTTGACTTTAATATTCAACCCCTTCCGCACGGCTTCCTCTTCACTCAATCCGATACGCGACAAAGGAGGGTCAATAAAGACAGAATAGCTCACCGGTTCACGGTCGTTCAGATTCCGTCCGCCATTGCCGAATAAATCTTCACGGATAATACGGTAATCGTCCAATGAGATATAAGTGAACTGCAAACCGCCCTTCACATCCCCTATCGCACGTATATTGGGATTGGTTGTCCTTAAATGCCCGTCTACAATGATAGCGCCACGCTCGTTTACCTTCACTCCAGCCACCTGTAAATTCAATCCGGCCATATTCGGTTTTCTCCCTGTCGCCAACAATACGGCGTCAGCCTCCAATGAATGCAGTTCACTGCTAACCGCATCCCGATAGACTACTTTCCCTTCACGGATTGATTGCACTTTGGCATTCAGACAAAATACGATGCCTTTCTTTTCCAAAGTTTCCTTCACAGCGGATGCGATATCCCTGTCTTCTCTGGAGATTAACTCGGAATTGCCTTCCAGCACCACTACCTGCGAACCGAACGAAGCAAACATACTCGCAAACTCCAGACCGATATAACCGCCACCCACAATAATCAGCTTTTCGGGCAAATCCTTCAATTCCATAATGGAAGTACTGGTATATACCAACGGATTATCCTTCACTCCATCGATAGACGGAATAATAGTCTCCGCACCTGTATTGATATAAATCCGGGGAGCCTGCAATTGCAAGATCTCATCATGCATCACCACTTCCACCACATCCGTGCTTACAAAAGAACCAATACCTGTATAAACCGTAATATGGGGATTGTCTGCCAGATTATGATAATTTTTCTGACGCAAAAAAGAGGTTACCTCTTCTTTTTCAGCGATAGCCTGAGCATAATAGGCTTTCTTTTCTTCCCACGACGCCTTTACCGGAGCCAACTTTGCCTGATGAACCAATGTTTTTGTAGGAATGCATCCAATATTGATGCAGGTA
>OMBB01000348.1_pt1 | contig 25763 bp, 18 predicted proteins | sample 1673961 | NCBI WGS metagenome assembly OMBB01 (sample SAMEA103958135, study PRJEB25191) | human gut metagenome | reverse complement strand
AAATGGATATAACGGGGTCCTCCTAAGACTCTATTGTAGGTTCGATTCCTATAGGGAACGCTCTATTTTAAGCGGTAATGAGAGAAAAATCATTGCCGTTTTTTTGTTGTTTTTCTGCTAACAGCAAATCGAAAAATGAGCATTTTTGCTAACAGAAAATGCAAATTGCTAACAGTAAAAATATTGTAGATTTGCTAACAGGAATGAAAAGCTATAATGCAGCTGGTGTAAAAGGTTGTAAATTCTTGTAGCTAACAAAAGGGTGATGATAAAAAATATTTCTGCTTGGAAAATATCAAGCCTGAATGAGTATTCCGTTCAGATTAGATTAGGTTCTAATCTGGGCGGATTTTTTTATTTCAGGAAGAAGGAGGATGCCTATGGCAGAAAAAGTGGATCAGATGGATCCAAATGAAAAGATCGTTGAAATAGCGATTGAACGGCTAAGAGTATTTGAAAACCATCCGTTTCGAGTGGAAATGGATAGCCAGATGAAAGATCTTCAGGACAGTATCAAGCAATACGGAATAATAACTCCGGTAATAGTGAGACCACGAAAGGAAGGATACTACGAAATCATATCAGGTCATAGAAGAATATTTGCAGCGGAAAAACTGGGATATAGAAAAGTACCTACGATAATCCGCTACATGACAGATGATCAGGCAGTTATCGCAATGGTAGATTCAAACTTGCAAAGAGAAAGAATCCAACCGAGTGAAAAAGCATTTGCCTATAAGATGAAATATGATGTGCTCAAAAGAAAATCAGGAAGAAGGAAAGCTGGCCAAGTTGACCACAATTCAGGGAAAAAGGGATTGGAGATTATTAGTGAGGAAACTGGAGACAGTCCTAAGCAGGTACAGAGATATATCAAGCTGGCTGATCTGATTCCTGAATTATTGGAAAAGGTAGATGATGGTTCAATGGGATTTACTCCGGCTGTGCAGATAGCATATCTAAAGAAAAAAGAGCAGAAGGATGTACTTGATGCTATGGAATTAACATTATGCACGCCATCGTTATCGCAGGCAATGCGTATGAAAAAGCTGAGTGCTGATGGGAAACTAACAACCCAGAGAGTTGAAGATATTCTAAGCGAAATAAAGCAGAAAGAAACGGACCGGGTAGTGTTTAAGAATGATCAGCTTCATAAGTATTTTCCAAAGATTTATTCTACGGAACAGATGAAGAGAGAAATAATTGAACTTTTGAAATTGTATGTACTGAATTATTAAAAACAGGAGGAAAGGTTATGTGTAAGGTTATTGCAGTATCAAATCAAAAAGGTGGAGTCGGAAAGACCGTATCATGTGTGAATCTGGGGATAGGTCTGGCTCAGGAAGGAAAGAAAGTTCTGCTGATAGACGGAGATCCACAGGGAAGTCTGACAATCAGCCCTGGATATGAGGAGCCGGATGAAATGGAGTATTCTCTGGCAACACTCATGATGAATATTGTAAATGATGAAAAACTGAATATTGAAAAAACAATCCTTCATCATAAGGAAGGCATCATTCATTATAGAAATTACACTTTGCTGAGTTACATTAGAAAGGTTCGGATAATTTTTCAATGGGTCAGTACAGAATACAGGCATAAATTCTTTAATGGGATTTACCAATAGAAAAGGTCAGCAAGAAGGGTACAGGATGAATGGTGCAGATGCTGATCAGACAGCAAACACGGTGGCTGTTCCGGAAGGGGTGGATGCGGAACTTTTGATGAAGGTTCTGAGAAATCCGGAGATGACGGCTTTGCTGACGAGCCTGGCGAAGAGCTTGAATTAAAAACAGGTCAGAGATTCGATTCTGCATTAGTGGCGGGATCATGATGCTGTATAAATTAGCTATCAACAGGGTAAGATATCATTACAGTTGCTAACGATCAAGTAAAATTGAATTCTACTTGACATATTGGAAAGTTGACATATAATGAGATTGAGGAGGTGTCGTATGAATAGCTATGCAAAGTATATTGAAACTGTGATCGAACAGGAGCCTGAGAACAAGCTTTTGGAAGCAAGCATTTTATATCAAAAATCGTTCGGCACTGTTCCTGAAATGACCTACTATAAAACATTGGAAAGAATGAGCAAACAAGGTTCCCTTGTACATCTTACCAAGGGTCTTTATTACAGACCAAAGAAATCTCGCTTTGGAACAATTCCAATCAGTGAAAAAGAGATTATTGGTCACTATACGAACAATGGCCGGGGAATTGTAATTGGCTACAGACTTTACAATCAAAAGGGCTTAACAACACAGATAAGCAAACGGGTTGAGGTTCTTTCTTCTGCTGTTACAGAACAAAAGAAAAATATCCAAAATATTTGTGTGACAAACAGTGGGATTGATTTGACGCAGGAGACGATTCCGGTAATTGAAACTATGGAGATTCTTCAGAACTATAAGTCCATTGAAGATATCAGAAAATCTGCATTAGCAGCATATATGAGAGAATTTGCGACGGAATACTCTGATACTGCGGCGGTGTTTGTCCTGAAAAATCGGAAGTATAAGAAATCTACGATTGCATTTCTGGAGCGCTTTCTGAATTATCTTGGTGTTGAAAACACATTGCACCAGTTTTTATCAGCCCTCTCATCGTATGCAATTCCAGAAATGGAGGAATTCTATGAACCTGCACGAGCATAAAGAAGAATTTGAAGAACTGATTGCCATTGTAGCAGATTATATAGGAGTTCCTGCTGATGCGGTTCGCAGGGATTACTATATTGTTCAAATGATGCAAAACCTTCAAAACAGCGAATACGCCGAAGTTTGTGTGTTTAAGGGAGGAACTTCTCTCAGCAAATGTTATCCAGGATCTATCAATCGTTTTTCCGAAGATATTGATCTGACATTCATACCTGTAGAAGATATGACTAATAAGAAATACAGCAAGGCTTTGAAACGAGTTGAAGATACTATCTCAGCCGGTTTTTTGATGGAGAAAATTGAAGATGAACGTAATGACCGAAACAAAAGTGCATTTGTTTGGCCTGAAAATGAAAGCAAGGAAACCTGCCGGGTAAAACTGGAGATTGGTTCCAGTGTAAGACCGGATCCTTTTTCAAAGAGAAGCATGAAAACTTATATTCAGGAATATCTCGAAGAGAAAGGCATGCAGGATGTCGTGACCGAATTTGATCTGCAGGAAGTCAAGGTAAATACACTTGATATAACACGAACGTTCCTGGATAAGGTAATGTCAGTCAAGAGGCATGCAATCTGCGGAACTCTTCCAAGAAAAGTGCGTCACATATATGATGTTACGGTACTTTTGGATCGCAGTGACATTCAGGATTTCCTGAATAATACCGAACGGCTGAAGCAGCTTCTAAAGCTCACAAAAGAAACGGACAGCTTCTATCTTCAGAAACGTAATATTTCTGAAGATTATGATCCGTTGGGGGCATATGCCTTTGAAAACTGGAAACAGTATTTCAACGATGAAATTCGTGGAAGATATGAAACTCTTCATGAAGATCTGCTCTACACATCCAATCGGCAGAGCTTTGAAAAAGCAATTCAGGCATTTGAATTTATCAGTCACCTGTTTGCTTCCATAGGTGAATAGGTTATTAAAAATCTACAATAAAAAGCCAGATACTGAAAAGCAGTGTCTGGCTTTTTCCTTGGTTCTCCTATCGGAGAAAGCCACCTGCGTGATCAAATGCAGAAGGTTATTGATGAACAGGGACTGCCTGATGTGGTATTTCATGTTTTATTCTGCTTTGGATATACTAATATTGGAATAGAAAAGTGCGAAAGGTTGCAAAAATCTATTTCAAAGTCCATCCATCAGGTCTTATTGGTCTGCTCTCCAATGGAAAGGTAGCGCATATAATGGCTTTCATCCCGTATTTCTTCCGGGGTCAAAAGTGCGTCAGGATAAAATGCCCAGCCGGATACCAGAAAGCGCACCGATGACTTTTGAAGTTCTATCCGGCAGGGAGTTGAGCACAGTTCCATTGATGGAAAACGAAAAAGAAAAACCGCCATCCGTATCCTTTTGGATGATGACATCAATTTGATCTTCGTTTTGGATACCCTCCGGCAAGGCGTCTTTGGGTATGCTGATAGTGATTCCCTGTTTGGAAAAGACGGCTCTTTGCGCCCCTGTTTGCAGCATCATCAAAAAGCGTGTTCCGGAAATCCGGTCAGTGGTTTCATCAAAGAACTCTGAAAAAGCAGAGTTTTGGGAATCTGCGGCTTCCTGGGGAACGGTCATAGCGCTTTGCACTGAATCTTTCCTGTTTTCTGAAAGCTTCCAGGCAGGATCGGTAAGCTCTGAAGCGCCGACAATCGTCTGCACTTCAGGGGGCTGCATCAAAGTGGTATCTTCCTCTGGCTGATCTGATCTAACGGGCGCTTCGATTTCCGGTATAGTCGGTTCATCGGAATCCGTTCCACCGTCATTTGTTGCAGGCGGTTTTGAAGGCTTCGTGGAGGGCCTGTCTGCAAAACCATGATCCTGATCGTCGGTATCTTCAGGAGGCGGCTGAATGATGGTGTCGGGTGGATTTCCGCCTGCATCCCCTCCATCCCGGTCGCCTTCATGATACCCTTCAAGGACAATTTCATCTGCGTAGGTAAAGGACAGGATGCCGGTCTGTCCGCCGTCATAATCAACCTGAAGACGGTAACCGCTGCCCGGCGTCAGCAGACGGGTAGCAATCGAGAGCATTTCCCGTCCCACGTAAATGCCATTTTCCAGCTGGTTCCATGAACCGTTGTTTTCGGACAGCCATACGCTGATCTTATCCAGTTCTCCCGGCGGTGTGACCCAAGGAAAATAAAGGTTTCCTCTGGCGGCCAGAAAACAGTTAATGTCTGGTCTATCCGGAGCCTGAACAGAAACAGGAATTGTAATTTCAGGGAAATCGACACGATCCGCAAATACGGTATTTTTCGGTGCAGTCAGCCTTCCTGTTGCATGGTACAGTCCCACAGTATTCAGATCAATACACGAAAAATCCCATTCCACCACAGCGGTGTAGCTGGTTCCGTTTTCCGCATAGCATTCCAGATAATACGGGGAGGCGGCGAATAATTCTTCCAGTGCTTCAATTTCGCTGCCCTGTGGGAGCGCAAATGCATTTGTATAAGGATACCATTGCTCTATAGAGGTAATGACAGCAGGCGTCATTTCTTCTACCCGGACGGGAATCTGCAGCTCCTGCAATACAGCTTCACCAAAGGCATACCCCTCCGGCAGTTCAATCCGGCCTTCTGCGGCATATTCTCCCGGAGTGGTCTGGTCAATGGCCGAAAAATCCCATGCGACAGAAAATGTTTCCTGCCGGATTTCTTCACCGGCTGTTACAGTGGCGCAAACGGTCTGATACTGAAGGGCCAGCTGATAAATTTCCTCCAGGTCATCATCAGACGGTGTGGTTCTAAGGGGCAGGGTAAAAGCCGGCAGGGAGAGCAGTTCGCCTTCCTTTTGTATTTTTGTGACAAGGACGAGGGGTATTTCTTCCGGTGTTTCCAGGGTTCCGCTATCCAGTGCCCCTGAAGCTTTGTTTTCTAAACCCGGCGGATTCTCCCTTCTTTCATCGGCATTGGCTGGGGTTGCAGTTCCAGCGGCAAATGCGGGGATACTGCCGGTAAAGCAGAGGAGGCAGGCCAGACAGCCCCCCAGAATACGCCTGCGTATTTCCTTTATTCTCATACGATACCCCCCATTCCAGAGAAAACATATTGACGGTAGGTTTCCCGCAGCTGTTTTCCATTGCGGAGAGCAATCGGAAGTTCCTCCCCGTTTATCAAACGGAAGGCCTGGCTGTCAACATGGCTGATATAATCCATGTTGATTAGAACGCCCCGGTAGCAGGGCAAAAAACGCTTGTCCTTCTGCAATGCGGCAGTGACCTCCTGAAAACCTCCGCTTACCGGTATCACGCGTTCCGCCGTATGAATCCGCGTCATACGGTTTTGATAATCTATGTATAGAATTTTCTCTGTGGGAAGTTCCAGCTTTTGACGGCCAGCCATAACCGAAAGTGTCATCACTTCATAGGGCGGTTTTAGCTGGCACAGCTCCATCGCTTCTTCAAAATCTGCCTGATGGAGCGAAAGCGGCTTCAGCAGATAATAGCTGGCGGACAGGCTGTACCCCATCCGGGCATAATCTTCTGTAATGGTCAGAAAAACGATCTTACAGAGCCTGTTTTTCTGGCGCAGCCTTCTGGCGGCTTCTATTCCATCCATGTTCTCCATATAGATGTCCATAAAGACAAGCTGAAAATTGACCTGGGCGGCAGCTTTCAGAAAATTCTCTCCGTCCTCAAATTCTGTCAGCGTATAGTCCAGCTGATGCTTTTTCATATAATTTTCCAGGCAGACAGACAGTTCTTCTCTGTCCTCTGCTCTGTCATCCACAATCGCAATCTGCATCGTGCCATCTCCTTTGCACAATAATCCAATATTAGTATAACATAAAACCGCAGGAAAAAACTTGCGTCTTAAACAGGAAACCTGCGTCTTAAACAAAGTCGGTTGCATTTCCCTTGACAAGATGCTATCCTAATTATAGTACCAGACTTTCCGATGAGAAGGTCTGGTTTTTTATTTTTCTTTTCAGGAAAGGAGGCTCAGCATGAAAATCGCACTTTGTACGGAGCTGAGAAATGTGGAATGGTTTGAAAGCAGGCTGCGCTCCCTTTTTGATGGGGATGGGCAGCTTGCGATTGACGAATTGTGGAATGAGAACCAGCTTGCTCAGGCACTCCGGCGAAGCCGCTACCATGCGGTTGTCATCGCCATGACCGGGGCAAGGGGATTGGAGGCTGCCATTCAGGCAAAGCAGCTGGCACCGGAAACACCGCTTGTCTGGTGGAGCGATGATAAAAACTTCGCCCTGATCGCGTATCACCTGCGTATCCCTGTGTTTCTTCCGGCAGACTGCTCCGATCAGGAGCTATATGAGGCGATAAAACCCATCATGAAATGGAGGTGCGAAAATGCGAATTGCGCTATGCAGTTATAGCCAGAAAGAAAAAGAAACCGCTTTGCTGATGAAGCTGGGCAAAGTAGACCGCTTTGATAACGGCGTGTTTTGTACCTATGCCATGCAGCGGGATGGGCCTTATGATGCTGTGGTGGTCATGGAGGACGGAGCCAGGGGGATGAATTTCTGCATGAGCATACGAGGGTACAGCAGGGATGTCCCTCTCCTGTGGATTAGCGACCAGGCAGAGTTTGAACCCCAAAGCCGCAGGCTGCAGGCGGACACCTTTTTGGTGAAGCCTGTGACGGAATATCAGCTGCGGGAGGCAGTATCCCGGCTGCTTCAGAAAACAACGAGAAGGAACGAACAACGTGAGGAGGATGAATAAAATGAAATGGAAATGGAAACGGCCGGCCGCATTTTTACTGGCGGCGGCAATGATTTTTACGATGCCGGGCGTTCCGGCATCTGCGGTGGAAGCGGGTGTGTCCGCCGTCCATACGGGGTTGTGCGAGCATCACCCGAAACATACAGAGGACTGCGGATATACGGAAGGAACCGAAGGGGCAGACTGTGAACATGAGCATACTGAGGATTGCTACACCCTTGTGAAGAAGTGTGTCCATGAGCATGACGAAAGCTGTTACCCTGTTTTGGAAGGCAGCGTACCAGAAAATACGGCGACCCCATCTGAAGCAGAGGAGGCACAGCCGACCGCGTGTACCCATGAATGCAGTGAGGAAAGCGGCTGTATCACAAAAGAATTAAGCTGTCCTCATGAACGCGGCGAGCATGACGATAGCTGCGGCTACATCCCGGCCACAGAGGGGACGCCCTGCGGGTATACCTGCGAGCAGTGCAATTCCCAGGACAGCGGGCTTGTTCCCGGCGCGTCCGGGAATGCTCCGGCGGAGTGCATCTGCGAAATCCGCTGTGAGAAAGAGGCGGTCAATCCCGACTGTCCGGTCTGCTCTGCGGAAGATGCAGACCTCTCTGCCTGCAAAGGCACAGAGGAAACCGTCTGTATCTGCACCGACCGATGCAGTGAGGAGATGGTGAATCCGGACTGTCCCATCTGCTCTGCGGAGAATGCAGACTTCTCTGCCTGTCTTGGAAAAGAGGCGGCGGTGCTGGCTGTGCAGGCACTCATTGACGCCCTGCCAGAAACAGTCACGGCGGACAATGCGACCAAAATTGAGGAGCAGCTGAAAGCCATTGATGCAAAAATAGAGGACCTCACCGATGAGCAGGTCGCCAAGCTGGACATGACGCGCTATAACGCCGTTTATGCGGCGCTGGCTGCGTTTGCGCTGCCGCAAGCCGCTCATACCCACTGCGTCTGCGGCGGGAATGGAGATGTCAACGGGCACGAACATGACACTGCTGGCACAGAGTGGACAACTACCGATTCCCTGCCTGATTCTGCGGGCAGCTATTATCTGACGCAGTCTGTGTCGGGGAGCTGGACTGTACCAACGGGTGAGGTCAACCTCTGCCTGAACGGGCAGACGATTTCCGGCAGCATCACCGTCGGCAGCGACGCGACGCTGACGCTGACTGACTGCTCCGGTAACGGAAAGGTTCAAGGCGAAGTGACCGTCAATGGCGGCAAATTTGAGCTGTACAGCGGCACGATCACCGGCGGCGTGCAGGTCGGTATAAAGGGTGGCACCTATCAGACCGGCTCGTCCTTTACCATGTATGGTGGAGCGATTACCGGTAATAAAATAGACAGCGGCTCCGGCGGCGTGTTCCTCGTCGGCACGACGAATCAGACCGACCCGCCGAGCTTCACCATGCACGGCGGCACCATTTCCGATAACACTGCGGGTGCGTCTGACGGCGGTGGCGGCGGCGTATATGTGGGTGAGAAGTGCAGCTTCACCATGGACGGCGGCACCATCACCGGCAACACGGCAACCGCCGGCAACGGTGGCGGCATCTATATCCACTTTAACGCCGGCAATGTTTCGATCTCCAACGCCACGATCACCGGCAACAAGGCGTCCGCCACGGGGAATACAAGTTATGGCCACGGGGGCGGCATTTATTCGGAGAGAGGGGTAACCGTCGAGAATGTGACGATCACCGGAAACAACAGTACCTTTGAGGGCGGCGGCATCTATGGAAAGGGCGCTATTACCCTCACCGATGCTACCGTTACCGGCAACAATCAATATGACGTTTACTACGGCGGAGGGGAAAGCTCAGCTCCTAAGCTCACTGTTTCCGGCTCGGTGAAGGCCGGTTATTACGCCAATTATGCGTGGAAGCTGCCCATTCTTGTATCAGGCGCATTGAGAGAGGATTCGGTCATCCGTGTGGGCGTGCGTGAAGGCATAAATCTTGGGGCCATCGCCGAACCGGCAAGCGGCGTGACGCTCCGCGCCGAGAACTTCAAGGCGGACGCCGCCGACAGCGAGACCAGCCTGGGCAAGGACGGCAAGGTCTATCTTGTGCCCTGCACGCACGAGATGGACGATACCGGCTACACCTGCAAGAAGTGCCATACGAAATTCGACGCGCGCGTGGGCGAGAGCGCCTATTATCAGACGCTGACGAAGGCGTTTGATGCAGCCGGAGGCAGCACCGTGACGCTGCTGCGGGATGTGACGCTCACAGGAAATTGCTCTGCTGCTTACAATTCCACAGCGACGCTGGATTTGAATGGCAAAACTGTCAGCAGCGAGGGTTATTACATTGGTGTCGGAGACGGGAACCATTCCAGGACTCTGACGGTCAAGGATTCCGGAACAGGCGGCGGAACGCAGGCGCTCGATGTCACGTTTTACGTTTCCTCCAACGGAACGCTTACAGTTGACAACTCCTACACCGGCGAGATTTCGCGCGTGGAGCTGCAGGCCGGCGGCGCATTGGAGCGCTTTGGCGGCAAAATCGGCGAGTTGGCTTTAAGCAATGCTGCGGGCGGCTCCACAAGCACAGGCTACAATCTGAAGCTGTGGAATGGCAATACAAACGCCTGCACCATCGGCAAGTTCACGGATAACAATAAGAGCAAGAGCCTCACCGTTAAAGACCTGCTGGGAACCGACTACGCGAAGTGCGAGCTGTACGGCGAAAACAGCGGTACATGGAGCGTCGTTGATAAGAGCACCAAAATTGTGGACTTGACCGGCTATGCAGCGTACAAGGTGCAGTTCCCGGAGTGCGTCCATCAGTGCGCCGATGACAGCAACCCCGTATGCTCTGTGTGCCACAAGAAACTGTACACGAAAATTACCGCCCAGAGCACCGACGGCACGACCAAGACTGCCTACTTCACGGCAGACAGTGCGCTGGAACACGGCTATGCAGAGGCCATCCAGACCTTGAACGGCTGGAGCGCAGCGGGCTGCACCGAGCCGACGCTGACCCTGCTGCGGGATATGGATGTTTACAACACCTCCATGCCGCTGACCGGCACGCTGACGCTGGAGGGCGGAACGCACACCGCCAAGAATGTGACGGTCGCTGAAAACGCGAATGTGACCTTTGCCAGCGGCAGCTATCGAGGTGCGACCATCGACGGCACGGCGACGGTGAAGGAGGGCGTCACATTTGCCGACGACGCCACCGTCACGGTGAACGGTACGCTGAACGCCAAGGGCGGTACCTTCACTGGTAATGTCAAATTCAACGGCAGCAGCATCGCGAACATCAGCGGCGGCAACTTTACCAATGATAAGTTGCATGGCGGCGTTGAGTTCTTCAATTCTTCTGTCACGGGCACGATCTCCGGCGGCACGTTTGTCTTCGCGGATTTTTACACCACCAAAGTCAAGCTCTCCGGCGGCACATTTAAGGAGATCAGAAGCTACAGCGACCACAAACTTGCCGACCTGCTGGCGGAGGGCGCGGCGTATTACGGAGCAAGTGATAATCAGGCTGTGACCAATGATAGAGTGAATAAGCTGGAAAATGTCAAGGTCGTGTCGCATACGCACAACGGCGGCGCGGACGGCAAGGGCATTTGCAGTGTCTGTAAGAAACAGATGACGGCGTCGCTGACCGTCGGCGGCAAGACGAGCTGGTACGCGGCCTTTGCCACTGCCATCGAGGCGGCGAACGCGGCGGACGGTGAAAAGACCATCACGCTGTATCAGAATGTGGATGACACTGTCTACGGGAAGCGGACCGCCTATGAGCTGACCCGCGGGCCGGTGACGCTGGCGACCGGCGGGAAAAGGGTCGATGGTGTGGACCTCATCGCCAAGGGCATTTCTCTGACGGTCACGGGCAGCAACGGAAGCTTCTATGTGACGGTGGACGGCAAAGACGCGGAATTGATCGTCAACGACAAGGATACGGAGCTCGCCATTGTCACGGCGAAGAACGGCGGAAAGCTTTCGCTGAGCAACGGCACCTTCAGCCGTGTGGCTGTAAAGGACGACGGCAGCAGCGCCAGCCTCAGCGGCGGCAGCTACGGCGAGATCACGAGCGATGCCGGCTATGTCAAGCCCTACGCGCTGCTGGCGAAGGGGTACGCTTACAAAAAAACAAAGGATAACCAATGGCTCCCCAACGCCAATTCAATCCCGTCAGAAGTCACCGTTGAAAAAGCGCCCTTCGCGGTCGAAAAGATCTATCCGAATAGCGATACGAACTACACCGGAAACTCGGCGTTTGCGACGGACGGCAGCATCACGCTGACTGCGGTAATCGCGCCCGAAACGCAGGGCGTCACCTACTACTACTGGTGGGAGCGGTTTGACGAATCAAGCAAAGACTGGACCACGAAATTAAACGATGTTAATACTGCGACGCATACCGGCGGGCAGAGCAAGACGCTCTCCATCAGCAATCTGCCGGAAAACAGCAGCTACCAATACCACGTTTATGTGAGTAGCGACAACGGCTACAATTGCTACAGCGAGCCGTTCACCGTGACCCGGCATCAGCATAGCTGGACGTACACGGCAAGCGGCGCGACCATCACCGCAAGCTGCACAGACACGACTTGCACCAGCCCGAACGGCGGCAGCGTGACCATCAAGGCCCCCGCCGAGCTGACCTACAGCGGGGAAGGCAAACCCGCCACGGTGACTGCAAGCAGCGATTGGCAGGGTCTGGCGGCGAGTGGGATCACCATCAGCTACATAAAGACGGGCATGTATGGTCCAGAGAAATTGGAAAACGGCGCGCTCCCCACGTATGCCGGTACCTACACCGCCAGCATCACCCTGGGCGAGGCGACCGCCAGCGTGACCTATACCATTGGCAAAGCTACCCCCAAGGCGGAGGACTTCACCTTCACCGCCCCGACAAGCCTGACCTATGACGGCAATGTCAAGAGCGCGACGGTTTCTCCCGCAAAGGCCGGTACGGGCGATGTCATCGTAAAATACTACGATAAAGACGGTAAGGAAGCCACACCTAAGAACGCGGGCGAATACACCGTCAAGATCGATGTAGTCGAGAGCACGAACTATGCTGCGGCCAACGGCCTGACGGCGGATGGCTGGAAGTTTAGCATCACCAAGGCTGTCGCACCAACGATGCAGCCCATAGAGCTGACCGTTATCAACGGGCTGGCAAAGACTTACTTGGTCAATCTTCCCGCGCTGCCGACGCTGGGCGATAATTGTAAGTACGGCTCCATCAAATATGAGGCCTGCAACTTCGATCTGAATGGAGAGGGCGGCTACGCAAATTCGACGGCAATGATCACATCAAACGATGAGTTCCAGTTGACTGTCCCGGCTGTCGAATCTCAGACCGAAGGTTCCGTCGGAACCGTAGGCGTCAAGATCACCACGGACAACTATCAGGACATGCTCCTGACCGTTAAAGTCATCGCGAAGAACAAGATCGTTCCCGTGCTGGACGGCGAGATCACCGCAACGCCAATCACCTTTGGCCAGATCCTGCGCGTCAGCACCATTACTGGCACGATGAAAGACGACGGCAAGCCGGTCGAAGGCACCTTCGAGTGGACGGATCCTAGTACCAAGCCCGACAAAGCCGGCAACTATCAGGCTGAGTGGACATTCACCCCGGCGGAGGGCTATGAGGAATACGCGACCGCGACCGGAACTGTGACCATCAAGGTGAACAAGGCTACCCCCACCTTCACCGCTCCCACGGCGCAGGAAAATCTGACCTATACCGGACAGGAGCAGGCGCTGATTACTGCGGGCATGACGGACCATGGCACCATGCAGTACAGCCTGACCGAGAACGGCACATACAGCCAGGACATCCCTACCGGCACCGATGCCGGAGCATATACCGTGTGGTATCAGGTGATTGGCGATGAAAACCACAACGATACCGCACCCGCCAGCGTGGCGGTCCGCATTGGGCAGAAGCCGCTGACGATCACCGGGGTAACGGCTGCGTCCAAGCTTTATGATGGCACGAAAAACGCGGGCATCACCAGCGTGACCTTCGACAACGTGATCTTGAACCGAGACACAGACTACAACGTGACCGCCAGCTTTGACGATGCCAGTGTGGGCAACGGCAAGAACGTCACTGCCACAGTGACCCTGATCGGACCGGCAGCGAAGAATTACGCCCTGGAGCAGAGCAGCTTCCCTACTACCGGCAGCATCATCAAGGCCGCTGCGCCTGACTTCACCAAGGAAACTGCGCTTACCATTGTAAATGACTGCGAAAAGACCTACACTGTGACGCTCCCCGCCCTGCCCACGCTGAAAACTCCCAAAGAGTACGGTGCACTCACCTATGAGATCGGCGAAATCAAACTAAATGACGGCTACTACACCAGCGGCGCGAAGGTGGAAAACGGCAAGCTGACCCTGCCCATTCAGAAAAATGATGTGGCAACCACCGGCTCTGTGGGTACTGCGACCGTAGTAATCAAGAGCACAAACTATGAGGACATCACGCTGACCGTCAACATCAGCGCAAAGAATAAGCGCATCCCCACCGTGACTGCACCTACGGTCAACACACTGACCTACAACGGTGCAGAACAGGCTCTGGTTGCGGCGGGCAAGACCACTGGCGGCACGATGCTCTACCGGCTTGACGATTCTGAGTGGAGTGAGCAGCTCCCCACAGCGAAAAATGCCGGAGAATACACCGTTTGGTACAAGGTTCAGGGAAATGCAGAGTACGCAAATGTGGCAGAACAGAACGTGACTGTGACCGTAGCAAAAAAGTCAGTTACCGTTACGGCACTTGATAAGAGCGCCTACACTGGCAGTACCGCGCCCGATCTGAGCAGCCCTAAAGCAGATAAGGATTACAAGGTGGAAGGTCTGGTTGGTGCAGACACCCTGAGCGGCACTGTAACATTGACTTACGAGCAGACACCGGATATGAGCAAAGCCGGAGAAATCGCAATCAACATCACTGATACGCTGTCAAATGACAACTATGAGATCACCTATGTTTCTGGAACGTTGACCGTTTCCAGGCAATCTTCCAGCGACAGCGGTTTCTCCTCTGGTGGTTCGGGCGGCGGTGGAGGCTCATCCTCCGGCGGTTCCGGCAACAATGATAACACCAACCAGCCGAGGGAAAAGCCTCAAGCCCCTGTCACCGGTGAAACCAAACCCATACAGCCGGATAAAAACGGCAATGCGGCAGTGGATAATAGCTCTGTCCAGTCCGCCATCGACAAGGCCAAACAGGATGCGAAAAAGAACGGCACCACAGAGAATAGGATTGCCGTTACCGTTCCCATCACCTCGGCGGCAGGCCAGACCTCTTTTAACGTGACCATCAAGGCGCAGACATTGGATCTGCTGGTTAAAGAAAACGTCCGGCAATTTACCGTAGCAATAGACCATCTGGTTTCGGTTAATATCGGGCTGGATACTCTGAAGCAGCTGGATGCCGCCTCCGCTGGAGGGGACATCATTCTCCGGGCAAATAAGGTGGATGCGCTGCGTTCTACCGAGGCCAAAGCCGCCATAGAAACAAGACCGGCCTATGACCTGTCGCTGGTGTACCTCTCCGGCGGCAAAGAGACGCCGATTACCAGCCTGAATGGACATACCATCTCGGTGCGTTTGTCCTACACACCGGCAAAGGGTGAGCAGACCGGTAATCTCTATGCAGTCTATGTAAACGACGCGGGCAAGGTGGAATGGATCACCAAATCCAGCTACGATGCCAGCCTGAAAGCGGTGGTTTTTGAAACCGGTCATTTCAGCGTTTACGGCGTGGGCTACAAGAACCCTGCCCCTGCCTTTACCGACATTCATAACCATTGGGCTGCGGACAATATCCTCTTTGCAGCCAGCCGGGGACTGCTCTCCGGCACCAGCGACACCACCTTCAGCCCCAACACCGGCATGACCAGAGGAATGTTTGTGACAGCTCTGGGGCGGTTGGCGGGCATCAACCCGGACAGTTACAAGACCGGGAAATTTACTGATGTGAAAGCTGACGCCTACTATGCCCCCTATGTGAACTGGGCGGCGCAGAACGGCATTGTGGAGGGCGTTACTGCCACCACCTTTGCGCCGGATACCAACATCAACCGGGAACAGATGGCGGTCATCATGGCAAATTACGCCAAAAAGCTGGGCTACGACCTTCCGAAAACCCTCCAGGCTGTGACTTTTGCGGACAACGCACAGATCAGCAGCTGGGCGAAGAATGCGGTCAGGGCCATGCAGCAGGCGGGCATCCTGGCCGGGAAGAATGGAAATAAGTTTGACCCCAAGGGAACCGCTACCCGCGCCGAGGTTGCCACCATACTGCGGCGGTTTGTGGAGATCGTCATTGACCCGCAGACCGCAAACGGCTGGCAGCAGAATGACAGCGGTCAGTGGAGCTATTACAGAAATGGGAAGCCAGTGAAGGGCCGGCTCTCCGACGACCAGAAGTGGTACTGGCTGGATAAGACAACCGGAATGATGTTTGCCGGCGGCTGGAAGCAGATTGACGGAAAGTGGTACTACTTCTACACAGACGGGACGATGGCGGTGAATACCACCATTGACGGATATACCATCGGCTCGGATGGTGCAAGAAAGTAACCTACAATAAAAAACGATTTGCCCGTATATCAGCGGACAAAGATAAACGCGGTCGGGTATCAAGAAACCCCACCGCGTTTATTTTTTCTCTTGAAGTGATGAAAAAATAGGAAGCTGGCGTCAATTAAACTGCCAGCTTCCCAATGTGAAAAGGTGTATCCCTAAAGCTTATGTACTAAGCTTTAGTTATATGTTCTGCAATTTTTGTGCCCTTCACCGAATCTGTTCAATGGAAGATCCGCATCATTCCGAACACACGTCCGATCACCTGGCAGTCGTCTACGATGATCGGGTCCATCGTATCGTTTTCCGGCTGCAGACGGATGTGATCCTTTTCTTTATAGAAACGTTTTACTGTAGCAGAGTCATCAATCAGCGCAACCACGATCTGTCCGTTATAGGCTTCCTGACAACACTGCACAAAAATCTGGTCGCCATCCAGAATCCCGGCATTTATCATAGAATCGCCGCGGACATTCAGCACAAAGCACGGCTCACCGGTCGGCACGGATTCTGCCGGAATCGGAAGATAGCTTTCGATATTTTCTTCGGCAAGGATTGGTTGTCCGGCTGCAACATTGCCGACAACCGGAAGGCTCGTCATCTCTGTGCGAACAGCCTGAAAGCTGTCGTCTGTGATCTCAATCGCGCGCGGCTTAGTCGGGTCCCTGCGGATATATCCGTTCTTCTCCAGCGTCTCCAAATGAGAATGAACGGAAGACGTGGATTTTAAATGAACTGCCTCGCAGATCTCACGAACTGCCGGCGGATATCCCTTTTTTAAAATTTCTTCTTTTATATAATCAAGAATTTCCTGCTGTTTTGCAGTGATCTTTCTCTGTGCCATAGAAAAATTCCTTTCTGCATTTTAATGTAAATTCAGTATAACATACCCCTGATAAAAAAGCAAACATACATTCCGAAGAAGTGTTCGATTTTTACCGTTTCCTGTTGACATTCGAAAGTACGTTCGATATAATCCATGTATAGAAACATATGTTCGAAACCGTATGTTAGATTGTACTCAGGAGGGGATTTCTATGAACACAACATACAGCACCTATTTTCAGACCGCCAGAGCAGTAGCAGCATATCAGGAGCGTTCCTATCGCAACCACCTGCGCAGGACCAGACAACTGACCAAACGGATCTTTTTCAGCCTTGCAGCAACCCTTATCGCGGTCTTTATCGGTATTTTGACAACCGGATTTTTATCCAGAGCGCAGGCATCCTCCGAACCTGTCCATTATAAGTATTTCCGCAGCATTATGGTATATTCGGGAGATACGCTTTCCGCTATTTCCAGCCGCTATATGGATAATCATTATACATCTGTCCAGGATTATATCGACGAGGTCTGCGAAATGAATCACTTACAGGATGCAGACGATATCCACGCCGGAGATTATCTGATCATTCCATATTACAGCACGGATTTTCATTGAACGGTTCCGTCACATTTTTCGGAAATCATTCCGCTGATACCTGCTATTAGGGCACATATTTTCAAAACTTTAGATTTTTTTTCGTTTTTATGCCGCTTTTTTCTAAGCTCTTTTGCGTATCGTAAAGTTTGTCCGAAGGTTTGCTTTCCCGGGACGCGGATGCTATACTGATAGGACATATGTCAGGCAGGCGATCTGAACACTATTTTTACTATCAGGCGCCATACAAAAGAGGGGAGTTTAAAGCTGCAATGGATAAGAATCATATTCTGATCGTAGAAGATGACGCCGATATCCGTTCCGGAATCGAGATTTATTTAAAAAACCAGGGATATGACGTATCTCAGGCAGGCGATGGAATCGAGGGTCTGGCGATCATTGAAAAAGAAGAAATTGATCTTGCAATCGTAGATATCATGATGCCGCGCATGGACGGCATTACGATGATGATGAAGGTGCGGGAAAAGGGCTATGATTTCCCGGTGATTATGCTTTCCGCCAAATCAGAAGAGGTCGATAAGATCATGGGCTTAAATATGGGTGCTGACGACTACATTACAAAGCCGTTTACGCCCTTGGAGCTTTTGGCGCGTGTCAATTCCCACCTGCGACGCTATAATCGTTACCGGGAAGCGATCGCATCTGCTGAACCGGTCAAGGATACTTATCATGTGCTGGGCGGAATCGAATTGAACGAAGAGACTGTAGAAGTCTTTGTCGATGGCGCGCCGGTGCGCCTGACACCCATTGAGTTTAAAATTCTGTTGCTTTTGATGCGTAATCCCGGACGTGTTTTTTCCGCAGACGAAATTTACGAACGCATCTGGAATGAAAAAGCGGTCAATACTGACACGATTATGGTTCATGTCCGTAAAATCCGAGAAAAAATAGAAATCGATCCGAAGAATCCGAAATATTTAAAGGTGGTGTGGGGTGTTGGTTACAAAATGGAAAAACAGTAGTCCAAAGGCAAAAAGCGTTACAGTGATGCTTGTCATCCTCCTGTCTTTGACACTCTGTCTGATGGCGTTTCTGCCGTTCTTTCAAACGCGTGCTGCCAGCGAATTTTCCACTCCGCTGACGGAAATGTCCTTTATCGAACAGCTTTATCAGAGCAACTATATTCAATATAAATACCTGAAAGAAAAGACCGATCAGAAAAACTGGTCTTATTCCGATCTGTATCTGACGATCGACTATCTGGGGAACCGTGAATCAGGTGATCCTGCATTTTCTGCCTCTTCAGCAACTTATCAGATCGCTGACAGAATCTCTTCCGACGCTTCGTCTGACACCCCCGTTTCTGACGGTGATCTGGAAGAAGCCCTGTATAATGTATTTCTGTCACAGATTGATGAAATGAAGGCGGGTGCAGAGAAACTGACGCAATATGTCGATTACTGTGCACAGGATACTGCTTCCGGTACGCAAATCGGAAACAGCAGTGTTTCTGAACTGACTGCGCTTTTAAACGGACAAACCTCGACAGAGCATCCGTCCTATATTTATTATGCAGTTATCGAATATGATGCCGCCGGACATGTCAGCAGCTGCCGCGCTTATTTTGGCGACGAGTCCGACAGTTTTTTAAAAAAGCTGGAAACTGCCGGAAGAGAACAGTATTTTCAGCAGTTTTCTGATGACTCCGACAGCCTTTTGTTAGATTTCGATTCAGACTCTGGCCAGACTTACCGTTACCGTGTTTCGCTTTCCGGTCCTTCGAATATGCGGATCATTTATGCCATCACCCAACAGCAGTATCAGAAGATTCTTTCTTCCCGGGATCTGTTCATGAGCGATACCAATTACGATAGCCTCCAGTATCAGAGCTATTGTGCCGCCGGGGTTCCCCACGTGCTGATCGGTTTTTTTGCTGCAGCATTCCTGTTCGGTGGTTTTATGGTTCTCTTGTTTGAAAAAAGAGGTTACTGTATCCGCAGCTTTTCCATCTGCCAGCTTCCGATCGAGATAGCAGCAGTGCTTCTCTGTCTGTTTTTTCAGGGACCCTATTTCCTGACTCATCTGATCTGCGGCGTTCAGCAAGGACAGCTCTTTCCGAACCTGACAAAGCATGTTCTTTCGCCGCTGCATTTGTCCGGGACGCTGTATCTGTTTTTGGCGATTGTTTTTTTCCTTTGCTTTTTCGTCGCCTTTCTTCTCGGCACGATTGCAGCAGGCTGCCTGCGCAGCAAACAGGAGTTTCGCGAGCACAGCCTGATAATCCGCTACTGGCGCAGGATTATGAATGCCTGGAACCGGTTCTATCAGGAGCTTGTCAGCTTCGATATCGGCACAGACGCCAAGAAAATGATTTCCAAATTAGTCATCGTCAATTTTATCATCCTGTTTGCCATTACGTTTTTCTGGGTATGGGGCTTTGTTCCACTGTTGATTTACTCCCTGATTATCTATTTCCTGCTCAAAAAATACGTCTATGACATACAAACCAAATATCAGAACCTCCTGCGCGCGACCAGCTCGATCGCAAGAGGGGATTTCGATACCGCTTTTTCAGAAGACTTCGGCGTTTTCGAAAGCTATAAAAAAGAGCTTTTACAAATTCAGACTGATTTCAAGAAAGCGGTAGACGAAGAGGTCAAGAGCCAACGGATGAAGTCCGAACTGATCACCAACGTATCTCATGATCTAAAGACGCCGCTGACTGCAATCATTACCTATATCAATCTCTTAAAGGAGCCGGGACTTACCCCCATGCAGCAGCAGGAATATCTCGATACGCTGGACAAAAAGGCGCTCCGCTTGAAGGTACTGATCGAAGACCTGTTCGAAATCAGCAAGGCAACTACCAATAACGTTACCCTGCATTATGACAATGTCGATATCTGCAACCTGCTTCGACAGTGCTATCTGGAATATGAAACCCGCATGCAGGAAAAGAATCTGACATTCAAATTTCAGCTGCCGGAAGAAAAAGTAATTTTACGGCTTGATCCGCAAAAGACGTTTCGTATTTTTGATAACCTTTATACCAACATCAGCAAATATGCCATGCCATCCACGCGCGTCTATGTTACTGTGACCGACAGCGCATCCGAAACGCAGATTGCGATCCGAAACATTTCCCAGATGGAGCTGACCGTCTCCGGAGAAGAGCTGACCGAACGTTTCGTCCGCGGAGACGGCTCCCGCAACACAGAGGGAAGCGGACTTGGTCTCGCCATCGCAAGAAGCTTTACTGAGCTGCAGCACGGCACAATGCAGATTCTTCTCGATGGCGATCTGTTCAAGGCGATTCTGACCTTCCGCAAGCCGGGCGCTGAACCGGTCGATAACCGATCGGAACACCTGGATACCGCACATTCTGCAAACGCCAATTTATCTGGAAATTTAAATTGCCCCGGCGCTGCAGACAATCCTGCAGAGGGTATCGAACCACCTCCGATTTATCGCCCAAGCCGATGGAGAAGCGATAAAAACCTTCGCAAGCACGGGCAGAAAAAGTAACAAGAGAACGAAAAAACGGTCGCTCAGTCCAACACTGGAAGAGTGACCGTTTTCCATTCCGCACAATAGATTGCACGCGTTACAAGTCAACGAAAAATCATAACTCCCGTAATTTTACTGTTTTGGCAGCTTTCCGTTTATGATCGTCCTTCATCGCAGCGTAATGCTTCCGTGTGGTATTGACATCCTTATGTCCCAGAACGTCTGCAACGAGGTAAATATCCCCGGTTTCCTGATACAACGTCGTGCCGTAGGTGGAACGGAGCTTATGAGGCGTGATCTTTTTTGTCGTTGTGACGAGAGAAGCGTATTTTTTGACCAGATTTTCCACGCTGCGCACCGCCATGCGTCGGTTCTGCAGGGATAAAAATAATGCATCCTCGTGGCCACTCATCGGAATCATATGTTTGCGTTGATCCAGGTAGGAGAGAAGCGCTTCCTCCACCTCTTCCCCAAAATAGACGACGTCCTCGTATCCACCCTTGCGTCGCACCTTGATTGCGAGATTATCAAAATCTACGTCGCTGATATCCAGACCGACACACTCCGACACACGAATACCGGTTCCCAGCAAAAGTGTCAAAAGCGCAAGATCGCGCACCTTCGTCTTATCGTGGAACTTCATCTGACTTTTGGTCATTTTGGTGCCGTCCTCCACCTGGTCAAGCAGAATTGCGACCTCGTTGGGGTCCAGACGCACGATTTCCTTGTCATGGAGCTTCGGCATCGGCACTAAGGACGCAGGATTGCTTTTAATCTGTTCGTCCCGGAAAAAATAATTATAAAACGAGCGCAGGGAAGCGAGCTTGCGGCGTTTCCCGCGTTCATCGTTGGTATATTCCGTGCCGTCGTCTTTGACATAATACGAAAGATATTCCAGATATTCCTCGATATCCGCCTTTGTGATCTGATCCAGAACTGACAGCGGAAACTCCGTGATATCCATCTTCGAAAGCACGCTGTTATTTTTGTGCAGAAACTCAAAAAAGACACCGAGGTCATACGCATAGGCAAGCCGCGTGCGGGGCGCGGTCGTCTGCTCGATTCCACGGAAATACTGGCGACAGAAACGCGGCAGCTCTTCCTGCAGCTTTCGCAGCTGGAGGATATTTTCCTTTGCAGTTTCATCATGGTAATTGTTACTGTTTTTCATGTACCCTCCATTCCGCAAGACCACTCTGAACCGCAGTGAACATCCGATCCTTCACACCCGGATTTTCCAGGTTCAGCTGACGCAGCAGCTGCTTGACATATTCTCTGCGAGTATGTCCGTCTGCAGGGCAGGGACTTTTAACAACCGGAACATCATGCTTATGGACAAATCCGATCACATCCGCTTCCTTCATATAAACGAGCGGACGGATCACCGTCAGATTCATCCGATCCAGAAAAGTGACAGGGGCAAACGTATGGAAGCGCCCTTCATAAATCAAAGACAGCATCAGCGTCTCCACGACATCGTCCTTGTGGTGTGCATAAGCAATTTTGTTGCAGCCTGCCCCACGGATCGCTTCATTTAATGCGCCTTTCCGCATTTTTGCGCACAGTGCGCAGGGATTTTTTTCTTTCCGTTGGTCAAATACGATCGAAGCGATCTGCGTCGGCACAATTGTATACGGGACATCCAGCTCTTTACAGAGTGCCTCTATTTTGCCCAAATTTAAGTTTTCAAAGCCAAGGTCGACAGTTACCGCATGCAGTTCAAAGGGATGCGGATAAAATCGTCTGAGCGTGCTCAGCGCATAAAGAAGCGTCAGGGAATCCTTTCCACCGGAAATCCCGACTGCGATTTTGTCTCCGTCCTGAATCATTTCATAATCGTCGGCGGCTCGCCGCACCTGGCTCAATACCTGTTGTAACGTCATGCTGTTTCCTCGTTTCATAGTTACCGGCGTCTGCACGCCGGAATGGTTTTCTCATCCTGATTTTCCTTTTGACAGTATACTATTTTTTCTTTCTTTTTGCAAAGAGACCGCAGTGATTCATACCGGATTTGGATCGATCCTAGGTTTCTATCGGGATTCGCCTTGAAAAAAAGTGCTCGACAGAGTAAACTAATAGAATATCCAATCATGATAAAGGAGCAGGTGCATGCAGGAAATCAAATGTCCCAAATGCGGCGAAGTCTTTCAGGTAGACGAATCCGGCTATGCGGCGATCGTCAGACAGGTCCGTGATAAAGAATTTGAGAAAGAGCTTTCCGAGCGTAAAGCGCAATATCTTTCTGAAAAAGAAAACGCTGTCCTTCTGGCGCAGACCCAGACGAGACAGGAGCTGGCGGAGGAAATTTCCCGGCTGCAGGCAAAGCTTGCGGCAGCAGAGAGCGCACGGCAGCTGGCAGAGGCAGACGCCCGTTCCCGGCAGGAAAAGCTTTTGTCTGAACAGGAAAAGGCTCTGTCCCAAAAGGACGCTCAGATCAGCCTTTTAAATGCCAAAATCACATCTGTACAGGAAACTGCGGACAAGGATATCGCCCTGGCGGTTTCCAAAGCAGCTGCCCAGAAAGAAAAGCAGATCAACGAAATGGACCGGCAGATTTATGACCTGACCGGTAGAATAGAACATGCAAAGCAGGAAACCCGGCTCCGAGAGCAAAATATTAAGGAGCAGTACGAAGAGCGCCTCCGCATGAAGGACGAGGAAATCGCCTATTATAAGGATTTCAAGGCGCGCCAGTCCACCAAAATGATCGGAGAAAGCTTAGAGCAGCACTGTGAGACAGAATTCAACAAGTTGCGCGCAACCGGTTTCCAGAATGCATACTTTGAAAAGGACAACGATGCCAGAACCGGCAGCAAGGGCGATTATATTTATAAAGAAACGGATCCGGACGGGACCGAATTTATTTCCATCATGTTTGAAATGAAAAACGAGATGGATGAAACCGCAACGAAAAAGAAAAATGAAGATTTTTTCAAGGAGCTGGATAAGGACCGGCGCGAGAAAGACTGCGAATACGCCGTTTTAGTGTCCATGCTGGAGCCAGACAGCGAGCTGTATAACACCGGCATCGTGGACGTTTCCTATCGATATCCGAAGATGTATGTGATCCGTCCGCAGTTTTTTATCCCGATGATCACGCTGCTGCGCAATGCTTCCCTGAATGCGCTGCGGTATAAGCAGGAGCTTGCTGTCATCAAAAATCAGAATATTGACATTTCCCATTTTGAGGAAGATATGAATGATTTTAAAGAGAAATTCAATCGGAATTTCCGTCTGGCGAGTGAACGATTCCACCGCGCCATCGATGAAATCGACAAAACGATCGACCATCTTCAGAAGACAAAGGAGGCCCTGCTTTCTTCTGAAAACAACCTGCGGCTCGCAAACAACAAGGCGGAAGATCTGAGCATCAAGCGCCTTACGAAAAACAACCCGACGATGAAAGCGAAATTCGACGAGCTTTCTTCGCATGACGGAAAGGAGAGTACTTGACATGAAATTTCGCTGGGAAAAAAAATATCTATACTGGGGCGTAACGGCGCTTCTGGTTGTAATCGGCGGGCTGCTCGCCTATTATCTGATCTTTCACGGCGGCAACTTTAAAGATCATCTGCAGAATCTGCTGCACATCTGCATGCCGATTCTGGACGGCTTTATTCTGGCATGGCTGATGTGTCCGCTGGTAAACGCCATCGAGCATTTTGCATTGTATCCCGCCAGAGACTGGCTGATTTCCCAAAAACCGTCCTTACAGAAAAAAAAGAAACAGCTGACCAGCTATTGCCGCGGCATTTCGATCGTCCTGACGCTGTGCTTTGTCCTGTTTTTGGTGTACGGATTTTTCAGAGTTGTAATTCCGCAGATCATTGGAAGCATCCAAAGTATTGCCGGTCAGTTCCCCAGCTATGTAAAAAACGTCAGTGACTGGGCAGAAAAACTGCTTGCTGATAATCCAGACATCGAAACGACTGTATCCGATCTGATCGATCATTATTCGACAGATCTTGAAAACTTCCTCAATAAAACCATGATGCCTCAGATCAATGCCATCGTGAAAACAGTCTCCCTAAGCATGTTAAGCTTTGCGAAGGCAGTCTGGAACCTCGTTATCGGACTGATCATTTCCATCTATCTGCTTGCCAGTAAGGAACGCTTTGTCAGCCAGGGGAAGAAGCTTTTATACGCTTTCTGGGATACCAGACAGGCTAATGTAATTATGGAAGACTTCCGTCTGATCGATTCCACCTTTGGCGGATTTATCAGCGGAAAAATTTTGGATTCAGCCATCATCGGTGTTCTCTGCTTTGTTGTTGTCAGCATCATGAAAATGCCATATCCAATGCTGATCAGCGTCATAGTCGGCGTTACCAACATTATTCCGTTCTTTGGTCCGTTTATCGGAGCCGTACCCTGTGCATTGCTTATTTTAATGGTCAATCCGATGCAATGCCTGTATTTTATCATCTTCATCTGGATTTTGCAGCAGTTTGACGGCAACTTCCTTGGGCCTAAGATTCTTGGCGATTCCACCGGTCTTTCTGGGTTCTGGATTATTTTTTCCATCACCATCTTCAGTGGTCTCATGGGTGTACCAGGCATGATTCTCGGTGTTCCGATCTTTGCTGTTTTTTATGCGCTGATCAAGCGCTACGTCAACCGCAGCTTGCAAAAAAAGGGCATGTCCGATAAAACAGAAGAGTACCAGACACTGGATTATGTCGATGTCCAGACCGGCAGCTTTATTTCCAAACCGGAAGATAAGCCCGCAAGACATCGCAAGAAACAGTTTTCGTTCCGGAATTTTAAAGAAGATTTGAAGACGTTTATTCCGCACCCTGCAGAACATGTAGAAAAAAATGCAGAAACCGCTGCAAAGGATTCCGCGGGAAAGGACAATCAGAAGCAGGAAAATTCTGAGCCCTCTGATCGATGAAAAATGATCAGATATTTCAAAATCAAAATCCATTCCGATAGAGGTTTGAGAAGAAGAGATAAA
>OMBB01000346.1_pt1 | contig 25813 bp, 20 predicted proteins | sample 1673961 | NCBI WGS metagenome assembly OMBB01 (sample SAMEA103958135, study PRJEB25191) | human gut metagenome | reverse complement strand
TCTGCAAAGAGAACTTTCCCGGTCATCCTGCTATCGTCTGCACCCACCCGGACGGACACAACCATTCGGGAAATATCCATGTCCACATCGTGATCGGCAGCGTCCGGACACGAGAAGTGGAGCGCAAGCCCTATATGCAAAAGCCCCGTGACTGGCGTGAGGGCATGAAGCATTCCAGCACAGCCCAGACCATGCGGCACCTGCGTGTCGCAGTCATGGAAATGTGTCAGGATGCCAAGCTGTACCAGATCGACCTGCTCAGCTCGAAAAAGCGTGTGAGCGAGCGTGAATACTGGATGAAACGGCGCAGTCAAATGAAACTCGACCGTGAAAACGCTGCCCTGCTTGCCGCCGGACAGCAGCCTACACAAACGGAGTTTGAAACCGCAAAGGAGACTTTGCGGAAACAGATCTCGGATGTGCTGGACAATGCAGCGAGCTTTGAAGATTTCTCGGACAGGCTCTTGCAGCAGTACGGCATCACGGTCAAGAAAAGCCGTGGGCGGCTCAGCTACCTGCCAGCCGGAAGAAAGAAGTTTATCCGGGCGCACAGCCTCGGTGACAAGTTTGAGAAAGAACTCGTGCTTGCCACCTTGAAAGAAAATGCCAAGAGCCAGCCCATTATCCTCCACAGCAATCTTGAGGAAAAACCCGACCGAATCAAGAAGCTGGTGGACATTCAGGCAAAACTGAAGCAGGGCAAGGGCATCGGCTATGAGCGTTGGGCGAAGAAGCACAACCTCAAAGCCATGGCGCAGACCTTGATTCTTTTGCAGGAGAAAGGTCTGCTCAACGAGGACGCACTCGACCAGAGAATTGCAGAGCTTGACACCAAGTTCCATGAATCGCTGGCCGTAGTGAAAGACCTCGAAACCCGCATGGCAAACAACCAAACACTGCGCCGTTATGCTGCTTCCTACAAGCAGTACCGACCGCTCGCGCAGAAACGGAACGCTGCCAAATCCCCCGCAACCTTTGAAGAACAGCATCGTGCAGAGCTGACAGCATACCGGACAGCAGCAGCCTATCTCAAGGCAAACAACATCACTAAACTGCCAAGTCCGAACAAGCTGGAAGCGGAATACTGCGCTCTTGCTTCCGAAAAGGCCCAGTTCTATGAGCAGTACAAGGAAGCCAAGATCGAACTGCTCAAGCTGAAAGATGCAAAACAGAATGTTGCCCTGTTCTTCCGGGAGGACGAACGGACGCAACATCACGAGAGATAAGGAGTTGTGCGTATGATCAATCTGAAAATCGACCCGGAGTTCCAGAATCAGATCCCGCCGCTGACGGACGATGAGTACAAGCAGCTTGAAGAAAACATCCTCAAGGAAGGCAAGCTGCTCTCTCCTTTGATTGTTTGGAACAACACCCTCGTTGACGGACACAATCGTTATGCAATCCTCCAAAAGCACCCAGAGATTTATTTCTCCACCATGCCGCTCCCGTTTGAAAGCAGAGAAGAAGTCCTCGCATGGATCTGCAAAAATCAGCTGGGGCGGCGTAACCTTACACCGGAGCAGAAGTACTACCTGATGGGCAAACAGTACGAAGCTGAAAAAGCTGCGCATGGCGGTGACCGCAAAAGCACCGATGCAAAATCAAGTTCGCTAAAAGCGAACTTGATCGACAGCAGCAAAACCTGCGACCGAATCGCAGAAGAAAACGGAGTGAGCAAAGACACTGTTATCCGCGCCTCGAGGTATATGAGAGGCGTGGAGATTGCGGAAGAACTGATACCGGGCTTAAAGCAGAGCATCCTGTCCGGACAGACGAAAGTGTCCAAAGCGGATATGCACCGCCTCGCCAAGGCTGCCTACAATGACCGTGCACAAACTTTGCAGGATATTCTGCACCCGGAGTTGAAGGCAGAACCGACACCTGACGCTGACGGTGTGATCCGCGTTCCGGGCAAAGCGCCTGTCATGCCATTCCGAAAGTTTGAATCGGTTTACGACAGCGATGCTTACCCGGAGGATGTACGGTACGAATATGTGGCGTTGGAAGAACTCACTACTCGTTTCCGTATTTCATTCAACTACCAGTTGGAGCAGATGCCCGATAATGCACAGCGTGCTGTGATTCTGGAGATTATTCACAAGCATAAGGACTATCTTACTTCTCTGGAAGCCGCACTCGCAGATGTTAAAGATCAGACAGCATAACATCAGGCACATGGTATGCTGTTCACAGATGTCCAAAGGAGCGTGCGTTTGAACAAAAAGAAAAAGTCCACAAACACTTCCCCCTATCCCGATGAAGTCATCGACCGTCTGGCACGGGCATTCTACCCGGCCATCCTTGCCTGCTGGAACAGCGAGGAAGGCCAGCGGGAGTTTGCCGCGTGGCAGGCGGAACAGGCTCATATCTCTGGCAACGAAAAACAGGAAGTTCCCGCTTGCTGGGTATCCGTAAAACAGTTTTCGAAAAATGACACGGCAACTGCCTGTCAGGATTGGTTACGGAGTACCCGGCTAGGCCGAGGAAGCATCAAGTCCCATGTCCACACCGTCAAGGTGTTGGGTATGGGGCTTTTTGCATATCGGGGTTCTGTACACCTCTATCAAGGTGTAATAACACACTAGACTTTGTATCAAAGTCGTGTGCCAAGGGTGCTGCGCCCCTTGGAATCCCTGCTCACATCGCCTGTAGGCGATGTGGATTCGCCGCACAGAAAGCTCTCACAAAAGGCATACCCGGTTGTCTGCGGCGAGAAAAAGGCACTTCTGCGGAAGTGTAATAACCCACTATGACACTTTCATCCCTGCGGTCTGCAAAGTGTAGTGGGGTCCTGCCGGACCGGCTCCCCCTTTGTCGCTTTGCGACATTTCCCCCGCAATGCGGGGGAATCTACCCCTCGGGGGAACGTCTCCTGCGGGAGAGTTAAGACACCGTTCTTGCCGTTGGAACGGTGTCGGCTCCGTACACGGTGAAAAAGTTGTGTACGGAGAAAAAAGTGCCGTACGAGGTGTACGCTGTACGCAGAAAACAAAACATGACGATGAATCGAAAGATTGCAAGACTTTGCCATACGGCGTACAGTACGTACAGACCGTACGGCATTATTTTGCAAAAATCGCTTTTATGCTGCCGGGTAGACAAGAGCTTCGATGCCCATGAATCCGCGTACCCTGCGGCCACCGGGCAGATAAATGTTGTTGGTTGGTTCGAGATCCAGTCGGACAGCGTTCTGGCTGACCTCCGAACTGAGCCGTGCTGCCGATACCGGGTGACAGGCATTGTCCTCACACAACAGCTTGTAGATTTCATAGAGGTCTCTGGAGCTGATGGAGAAGTCTGCCTTATAGCGGAAGTACCCCTCCGAGTCCAGAAAGTCGAGGACATTGTTGCTGCTCCGTTTGATAGTCTCCAGATTGGCGGCAGCTTTGGGACTGACCGTGAACTTGTAGCTGTTCCGCAGCAATCGCTGCAAGCCATCCAGACACCACAGCAGGATGCCTTCCAATTCTGCGGACAGGGCTTCTACAAGGAATGGGTCATCTTCCCGGTTGGCAGGGCGGTCTTTGGTGGTCAGGACGAGCTGCCGCCGCCAGAAGCCGTCCGAGTGGTCGTACAGAGCGGTCAACGCACCATTGCCAAAGCAGAGAAACCGGGCGTAGATGTCGCTCTGGTAGCTTTGGATGCCCTTGCGTTCAACGTCCATCTTGGCTTCTGCGGTCACGATGGATTTGATATAGTTTGTCTTGGGCAGGGCGTTCATGTTCAGATCATCATCTACCATGAGCAGTCGATTCTCAAGGTCGGCACGAGCAAAGCGGCTGGTTTCGACTTTCTGGATGCTGCTATTGCTGACCGCATCGCCCATCAGTTTTTTCAGCACCAGACCGATGCGGGATTTGCCTTCACCGCCTTTGCCGAGCAGGAACATCATCTTCTGACCTTTGGTGCAGGGGATAAGGCAGTAGCCGAGGTATTCCTGCAAGGTAGGAATGTCCTCTGGCTCCAGCAGCTCATTCAGAAAGGCCAGCCAGCGTTCTGGCTTGGCAGCTTTCGGGTTATAGGCCACAGGCAGGCGGTTTCGGCAGAACAGGCGGCTTTCCTGAAACGTACCGTCTGCAAGGTGGTAGATGCCATTTTTGAGGTGGATGCAATCCACCTCAATGTCCAGCGGAGCTGAATAAGCAATGATACGCAGACTTTCCAGCAGATTGGCCACCCTCTTGGAAAGCCAATGAATGATAAATGCCTGAATCTCTTTCAGGATGAGCTGCTTCAGCTCGGCTTCATCTTCCACCGGGCCGTCCGGGGTAAAGAAGCGGTTCTCGATGCACTTCATAGGGTGATTGCGGATAAGTTCGTGACAGAACGTCACTTCGTCGATTTTTTCGCCGTCAAACCAGTCCGGCCACAGCGGATTACGAGGAGAACTTTTTCCCATAGGCATACCGTCCTTTCGGTTGCGTTACAGATATTCAAGTGGTCAATTTGACCACTTAAATATCTGTAACAGGTTGATGAACTTCCGGTATCTCTCGTCCATGAAGGGGAGAGAACTTTATTTGGTGGATACGTTACACTTATCCAAGTGCTCATTTTGAGCACTTGCAGCATCTGTAACACGTTTTCGATAGACTTTTTGCCGACAGGCATTGCTGCAATAGCGGGCACCTGCACGGTTGGGTGTGAATTTTTCACCGCAGCACTGGCAGACCAAATCCTGACGGCGCATTTGGCGGTATTCCCGCTGCCGCCGATTGTTGGCCTGATTGCCGCACCAGTAGCTGTGACAGTATTTCTTGGTGTAGATGGTGGTGTAGAACACCCGACCGCAGCCGCCGCAGATAAGTTTGCGGATAGCGTATCCTCCGGCAGTAAAACCCGTTTCCTCATACGATTCTTTCAAATAATCCTGATTGTTCTGCTCCCATTCTTCGTTTGTCACATACATGGAGATGACCCTCCTTTCACTGGCGTTACAGAAAATCAATGTGGTCAATTTGACCACATTATTTTCTGGTAACTGAGGAATCAACGTTTAGCCGTTCTCCCTGCATGGATTTCCTGCCCCCTTCCGGCGGCGTTTTCCGGCTCTCCCTTGCGGGGTCATCGCCGGGTATCCCATGCAGACGGTCATGCGGTTGTCAAGGTACGGTGCTGGAGCTGACAATAAAAAAATCGCCACACGACAACCTGAATCTGACCATCCCTTCCGGGATGGCCTTGGTTCGGGTTTGCTATGTAGCGATAAGAAAGTTAAAAACTTGCTCCGGCTCCTTCGGGAGCCGAGCTGGAACTCTAAGTAAATATGTTATATTAAATTGTTGAAATAGGTTATCACAAAAATCGAGTTGTGTCAACAAAAAGTTTTGAAAACACGCCACTTTCGGCGGTTTGCAAGAAAACGCAAGGAGAACTTTGGTAAAAAGAGAGAGGGCTGGATAGCTCGTTCTGTTTGCAATGGAATGCCAACCCGGAACTTTTCCGAGCAGAAAAAACCGTCCGCTTCAAATTGAGCTGCGCCCAAACCCCTTGTGTTCTGCATCCGCTGGATGCAGGCTATGCAATTCAACGTTGTTGCTGTTGCATTAAAAAGTTGAATTGCTATAACACACGGCAAGAAACAATTTCCGTTTCGCACATTGTAATGTTCGCAGAAAAAACTTATAATGCTTTTGAACCTGTAGGACACACAAAACGCAGAAAAGAGAGGGAATCATGAGAAAACTGTTCCTTTTGGAAGATGATCTGAGCCTGATCAGTGGGCTGACTTTTGCATTCAAGAAACAGGGCTTTGCACTGGATACAGCCCGGACGCTGGCAGAAGCCGAGGTGCTGTGGTCAGACAGAAAATATGACCTGCTGGTGCTGGATGTTTCCCTGCCGGATGGCTCTGGCTTCGATTTCTGCCAGAAGGTGCGGCGCACATCCAACGTGCCGATTCTGTTCCTGACTGCTTCGGATGAGGAAATGAATATCATCATGGGGCTGGAACTGGGCGGGGATGATTACCTGACCAAGCCGTTCAAGCTGGGTGTCCTGTTGTCGCGGGTCAATGCACTGCTTCGCCGTGCAAATGCGTCCAACGCAGGAGAACCCGTACTGGAATCGGGCAGCATCACCGTCCGGCTGTTGCAGGGGCAGGCATACAAAAACGGAATCTTGCTGGAACTGACCGGCGCAGAGTACAAGCTGCTCTGCTTCTTTATGCAGCATCCGAATGCCGTGCTATCCAAGGAACAAATTCTGGATGCACTGTGGGACTGCGATGGGGATTACATTGACAGCAGTGCCTTAACAGTGTACATCCGGCGGCTGCGGATGAAGATTGAGGACGACCCCGGCAAACCGCAGATGTTGCTGACTGTCCGCGGCATGGGCTATAAATGGAATGGGTAAAGGTGCCGTATGAAAGTATTCGCAAACCGGGAAATTCGGATTTTGTTCCGGACAGTGCTGGCGGTCTGGGCGGTGGCATTGGCTCTCACGCAGGGCATCGTATGGTATGCAACGCACGCATTCTCTCTCGGGTTACTATTGGTTTTTCTGCTTCTGGGCGGCTGTCTCTGGGGCGTGCTTTTTCGCTATTTCCAAAGGCAGAGCGCGCTTCTGGAACAGGCAGTCCAGCAAATCCAAAGCTGTCTGGATGGCAACCCGGATGCACGACTGGGCTGCGACCGGGAGGGAGAACTTTACCGTCTGTTTCACTCCGTTAATGCATTGGCGGCAGTTCTGAGCGCACGCGCAGACAACGAGCAACGGGAGAAGCGTTTTTTGAAAAATACCATTGCAGATATTTCGCACCAGCTCAAAACACCGCTGGCGGCGTTGAATATCTACAACGGTCTGCTTCAGGATGAAGCTGTTTCGCCGTCGGAGGTCAAAGAGTTTGCAGACCTGTCCGAACAGGAGTTGGACCGCATCGAAACGTTGGTGCAGAATCTGCTCAAAATCACCCGGCTGGATGCCGGTTCGGTCGTCTTGGAGAAGAAAAACGAAAATGTTGCTGAAATGGTGCAGGACATCGCGCGGCAGTATCACTATCGTGCAGAGCAGGAACAGAAAAAGCTTGTTCTGTCCGGCTCAGAGGCGGTTACACTTTGGTGCGACCGTGACTGGATGCAGGAAGCTGTGGACAATCTTGTAAAGAATGCCCTTGACCACACAAAGAGCGGAGATACGATTCAGGTAGAGTGGAATGCACTGCCGTCCATGGTTCAGATCAAAGTGCGCGACAACGGCAGCGGCATCCACCCGGAAGATTTGTACCATATCTTCAAACGGTTTTACCGCAGCCGCTTTTCACAGGATACACAGGGCATCGGGCTGGGTCTGCCGCTGGCAAAAGCCGTTGTGGAAGCCCATCACGGCACCATTGAAGTAGACAGCGAGCTGGGAAAGGGCACGACCTTTACTCTGAATTTTCCGATTCCTACAAAATTGTAGGCTGAGTGTAGGCTTGCAGTAAGGTTGACGTGTTATCCTTTTCTGCACAGACAGAGATAATCCGTCTGAATCGAAGGAACCTGCAAAGTGAGGGATACACTATGGAACTATTAGAAGTCAACCATCTCTGCAAGACCTACGGCAGCGGAGAAACCGCTGTCCATGCGCTAAAAGATGTTAGCTTTTCAGTGCCGAAAGGCGAATATGTGGCGGTCGTTGGCGAATCCGGCTCTGGCAAAAGCACCCTGCTCAACCTGATTGGCGGACTGGATACACCGACTTCCGGCAAGGTGCTGGTTGATGGCAAGGATGTTTTTGCCATGAAAGACCGGGAGCTGACGATTTTCCGCCGCCGCAATATCGGTTTTATCTTTCAGGCATTCAACCTCATCCCGGAACTGACCGTAGAACAGAACATCCTGTTCCCGGTGCTGCTGGACTACCAAAAGCCGGACAGGGCATATCTGGAAGAACTGCTGACCGTGCTGAATCTGAAAGACCGTCGGAAGCATCTGCCAAGCCAGCTTTCCGGTGGGCAGCAGCAACGGGTAGCCATCGGCCGCGCCCTGATGACCCGCCCTTCGCTGATTTTGGCGGATGAGCCGACCGGAAATCTGGATACCCAGAACACCAGCGAAGTCATTGCCTTGCTGAAGGAAACGTCCCGGAAATACGAGCAGACCATCCTGATGATCACCCACAACCGCAGCATTGCGCAGACGGCAGACCGGGTGCTGCAGGTATCGGACGGCTGCCTGACCGATTTTGGGAGGTGCCGGGAATGAGCAGCACAGAAATGAAAAGCTATCTGAGCCTGATCCAGATTTCTGCCAAGGTACGCAGACGACAGAACCGTATGACGATTTTGTGCATCGTCCTTGCGGTGTTTCTGGTCACGGCGGTGTTCAGTATGGCAGATATGGCGATTCGGATGGAAACCTCAAACCAGCTGAACAAAAACGGAAACTGGCATATCATGGTAAAGGACATCTCCCCTGAAACAGCCGCAGAGCTTGCCGCACAGGAGGATGTTGCTGCATTTTCGGCGTATAGCGACATCAACGCTTCCCTTACGGAAAACTATTTTGCCGGAGATAAACGTGCCGCACTGGTAGGAACAGATGATGCGATCCTTCAAATCTTTCCGGGAATGCAGTGCAGCACTGCCCCGGCGGATGGCGAAGTGCTCGTGACAGCAAACATCCGGGATTGGCTGGATGTTACGGTCGGTACAGCGATTCCGCTGACGCTCCCGGATGGACAGACCATTTCGCTTACTGTCGCAGGTTTCAATGAGGATACCTCCGATGCGAACCAGTATGATGCTGTTGTGCTGGTGATGAACCGCAGTACATTTTCTCAGATTGCCGCACAGGTAGAAGAATCCTTTGAAACACAGTATTTCATCCAGTTCAAGCCACATACCAATTTGCGGCAGTCCATTGTGAACATCGAAAACAAGTACGGAATTTCAGAAGAAAAGATCTCCGAAAATACTTACCTGATGGCGTTGAACGCAAGCAGCAACAACGATTATATTGTAGGCTTATATGCGGTAGCGGCTGTGTTGGCTGGCATGGTCGTCCTTGCCGGAATTTTTATGATCACAGGCAGCATCAACAGCAATGTAGCGCAGCGTACCAGCTATTATGGAATGCTGCGTTGTCTTGGGGCAGGAAAAAATCAGGTTCGGATGCTTGTCCGGCTGGAAGCTCTTTTCTGGTGTAAAACTGCTGTTCCAGCAGGATGTGTGCTGGGAATCGTTTCCACATGGGGATTGTGTTCCTTTCTGCGTGGATTTATCGGCGAGGAGTTCAGCTCTTTACCAGTGCTTGGCATCAGCCCGGTCGGTATTATCTGTGGTTCCGTGCTGGGACTTATCACGGTTTGGTTCGCGGCATCTTCTCCGGCACGGCGGGCGGCAAAAGCTTCTCCGATCACAGCAGCAACTGGGAATGCGGTGGAAAATGCAGCGGATTCTCCGTGTCATGCTCGGTTGTTTGGAAGTCGTGCAGAGCTTTCTTTGGGCGTGAGCCATGCAACCTCGTCCAAAAAGAACTTGCTTCTGATGACAGGTTCCTTTGCGTTAAGCATTCTCCTGTTTTTGAGCTTTTCGGTTTTGCTTCGATGGGTTGGATTTGCGCTGAATCCGTTGCAGCCCTACACACCGGACTTATCGGTGGCTGAAACATCCGGGCAAAATGTCCTTGACCCGGTACTGGTGGAGCAGCTGGAAGCTCTGCCGGAAGTCAAACACGCATTCGGGCGGATGTATTGCCCGCTCCCGGCGGAATATCAGGGAAAACAGGGGTCCATCGACCTGATTTCATACGATACGATACAGTTTGGCTGGGCGAAAAAAGACCTGATTGGCGGAACCCTTCCGCAGGAGCCGGAGGATGGCACATACCCTGTGCTGACGGTATTCGACAAAAGCAACTCCCTGACCGTGGGTGATACCATCCAGCTGGAGGATGCAAAGCTCACAGTCGTGGGTGTATTGAACGACAGCCCGTTCAGTAGTACCGATTCCCCGATTGTTATCTGCACCGAAGAAACCTTCCATCAGCTGACTGGGCAAAACCGCTATGCGGTGATCGATATTCAACTAAAAGATACCACAGCAGACGCAGCCATTGCACAAATACACACTCTGCTGAGCGACACGTTAAACAAGCAGGTTGTTTTTTCCAACCGAATCGAAGGAAATCGGATGATACAAAGCACCTACTGGGCGTTCCATCTGGTGGTCTATGCGTTTCTCATCGTGATTGCAGGAATCACCATTCTGAACATCGTCAACAGCATTTCCATGAGCGTGTCGGCACGAATGAAGCAGTATGGCATCCTGCGTGCCATCGGGATGGATGATGCACAGCTGAAACGCATGATCTCTGCCGAAGCTGGCACCTATGCGGTGTCCGGTCTTGTGGTGGGCATTGCGCTGGGTCTTGTGCTGAATCGGAAGCTGTATATCCTGCTCATCACCCATTATTTCGGTGCGGCGTGGCAGCTGCCGTGGGGCTGTCTTGCCGTGATTGTCGCCGTCGTGTTGGCGGCGGTAGTACTGGCAGTATATACCCCGGTCAGGCGGATCCTCATGCAGCCCATTACTGCAACCATCAGTGAATTATAAACCAGAACAGCAGATGCCCACCGGCTTATGAAAACCATAGGTCGGTGGGTATCGTGTTCTTTATAGGGGCTTAATCTTCCATCCTGCCATGGTTGCACCCCAGCGAGAGGTAGTGTTCCATCTCCCCTCCCAGCACCATCTGTGCATACTCCAAGGGCTTGTTGTACAGAAGCCAGTCCAGCTCTGCTCGTTGCGCTGGGGCGTTTCCATATTCGTCCTCCACAGCGGCGCAGTCAATGGAAAGGATAGTGCCATCCTTAAACCGGGCTTCCATCCGGTCGGTGTCCATGTTGTAGCGGCAGGAAATCAGTTTCATCATAGTAGTGTCCTCCAAGACTTGATTTTTGGTGTGCGGTCACTCGAACCAATGCCGTCAAGCCGGTGGGGGATAGGGCGATTTTATTTGTCGGAGAGTAAGTGCACGGTTTCTGCACGTTTTTTGCACGGTTTCAAACCGTGCAAAGGGTACTTTTCAGTGCAAAATCCGACAAGGAATGCAGAAATTACCGGTCGAAAAATCACGTTGATTTGATTAAAAATAACGATGACTCGAAACTTCCATAAATTGAGACGAACCGGCGGCTTGCTCTCTTAATCAGTGGGCCCAGGGTTCGAGTCCCTGGAGGTGCACCAATAAAAGAGCGTTGAATCGTAAGATTCAACGCTCTTTTTCATTATATAACCCCAAAAATTTCCACTTGACAATCCAATATTGCCTTGCTATAATCCAATTCGCAACTAAGTTGCAAATTCGGGAAGGGAGGGCAATGGAATGAACTGCACTGTAAAACAACGCCGCGCTGCGTGGATTCTGCTTGTCGGATTAAGAAATGCCTGTCCGTATGATTTTTGATATCAAACAATGGAGAGCATTTCTATGAAAAGACTCAAACGTATATTCGCTGTATTTTTTTGCCTTTTACTGGCTTCTGGTATTTTGGGTGGCTGTGGAAAGGCCGCATCTTCGTCCGCTCCAGCACCGTCTGCATCGCAGAGTGGCAGCAAGCCGCTGAAAATCGTCACGACTATTTTCCCGGAGTATGACTGGGTGCGCGAAATCCTCGGCGACAGGGCCGATCATGCCGAAGTTACCATGCTTCTGGACAACGGCGTAGATTTGCACAGTTATCAGCCCACCGCAGATGATATCATTAAGATCTCGGACTGTGATTTGTTCATCTATGTTGGCGGCGAATCGGATGGCTGGGTGGAGGATGCCTTGAAAGAAGCCGCCAATAAGGATATGCAGGTCATCAACCTGCTGGATGTGCTGGGCGAGCAGGTAAAAGGGGAGGAAGTCGTAGAAGGCATGGAGGCCGAGGAAGAAGAATCCGAGGATGAAGATGAGCCGGAGTACGATGAACACGTCTGGCTGTCCCTGAAGAACGCCGAGACCCTCTGCAACGCCATCACCGATGCACTGGAAGAAATCGACCCGGCCAACAAGGATGCCTATGCTGCCAACGCTGCATCCTATCTGGAAAAGCTGGCCGCTCTGGATGGCGAATATCAAGCGGTGGTGGACAATGCCGTCCGGAAAACCGTGCTGTTCGGCGACCGTTTCCCGTTCCGCTATCTGGTGGACGATTATGGTCTGAGCTATTATGCCGCGTTTGCAGGCTGCTCTGCGGAAACGGAAGCCAGCTTTGAGACCATTTCTTTCCTTGCTGGCAGGGTGGATGAACTGGGGCTGCCCTGTGTGCTGACCATTGAGGGCGCACAGCATAAAATCGCTGAAACCATCGTGCAGAATTCTGCCGCCAAGAACCAGTCCATCCTGACGCTGGATTCCATGCAGTCCACCACATCCGCCGATGCGGCAAACGGCAGGACCTATCTTTCCGTGATGGAAAGCAACCTTGACGTGCTGAAACAGGCTCTGAACTAAAGGAAGGAACCGTCATGTCTCAGCTCATTTGTAAGAACCTTCTCATTGGCTATGAGGGAAAGGCCATTCTGGATCCTCTGAACTTTGAGATCCACGCAGGGGACTATCTTTGCGTGGTCGGAGAAAACGGTGCGGGCAAAAGCACCTTGATGAAAACGCTGCTCGGTTTGCAGCAGCCCATTTCCGGGCAAATCGAGATGGGCGATGGTCTGCGCCAGAACGAGATCGGCTATCTGCCCCAGCAGACCATCGTGCAGAGAGATTTTCCGGCGTCGGTGCAGGAGATCGTGTTGTCTGGCTGCCAGAGCCGCTGCGGTCTGCGTCCGTTTTACAGTCGTGAAGAAAAGCAGCTTGCGCAGAATGCCATGCGCAAAATGCAGATCGAACCGCTGGCAAAACGCTGCTACCGGGAGCTTTCCGGCGGTCAACAGCAGCGCGTCCTTCTGGCGCGCGCCCTCTGTGCTACCCGGAAAATGCTGCTTCTGGACGAGCCTGTTTCCGGACTTGACCCAAAGGTGACTGCGGAGATGTACCATCTGATCGAAACGCTGAACCGACAGGAGGGCATTACTGTCCTGATGATCTCCCATGACATTCGGGCTGCGGTTTGCTACGCCAGCCACATTCTCCATATCGGCGAAAGCGTCTTTTTCGGCACACGGGAAGAGTATCTGCAAAGCCCGCAGGGGCGGCTGTTTGCGGCTGGGAAAGGCGGTGCCGTATGAACGTGTTGGAAAAGCTGGCCTTTTACTGGAACTATCCTTTTGTCCGCTATGCGCTCATCGTGGGCGTTCTGATTGCCCTGTGTTCTTCGCTGCTGGGCGTGACGCTGGTGCTGAAACGATTCTCCTTTATCGGAGATGGCCTTTCTCATGTGGCGTTCGGCGGCATGGCCGTTGCGACCGTATTGGGAATGTCCGACCATATGCCGCTGACGCTGGCCGTGACTGTGGCCTGTGCAGTCCTGCTGCACACCGGGCAGAACACCCAGATCAAAGGCGATGCTGCCATTGCGATGGTGTCCGTTGGCGCACTTGCAATGGGCTATCTGCTGATGAATCTGTTCTCGACCTCGGCAAACCTGTCCGGCGATGTGTGCAGCACCTTGTTCGGCTCTACCTCGATTCTGACCCTGACAAAATCAGAGGTCTGGCTCTGCATCGGGCTGTCCGTCGTTGTAGTTCTGGTGTTTATGTTGTTTTACAATAAGATATTCGCTGTCACTTTTGACGAAACCTTTGCAAAGGCGGTCGGAACCAATGCGAACGGATACAATCTGCTGATCGCCATTGTCATTGCCGTCATCATTGTGCTGGCCATGAACCTTGTCGGCTCGCTGCTGATTTCTGCACTGGTGATTTTTCCGGCTCTTTCGGCCATGCGCCTGTGCAAGAATTTCCGCGCCGTCACCATCTGCTCGGCGGTACTGTCCGTGAGCTGTGCCTTTGTGGGCATCGTGGCTTCCATCCTAGCCGGAACGCCGGTCGGCTCGACCATTGTTGCGGTTGACATGGCGGCGTTTGGCTTGTGCTGTCTGGCCGGAAAACTGCTGGGGAGGGCATCATGAAACAATTCTTGAAAGGGCTTCTGCTGCTGGGGTTCGCCGCTGCATTGACCGCCTGCGGTGCAAAATCTGAAACAGCATCTTCTGTGGTGACGGTCCTGCCGGAGCCCGCATCCTCCAATGCGGTTACTGCGCCCGCCCCGGAACATTCTATGCAGCTCCCGGAAAGCAGCACTGCTGATGCAAGCGATATTCACGCCGGGATGGATGCAGAGATTGACCTGACCTTACTCAGTGATACGGTTGTGAACGCAGAAGTTTACAATATGCTCGTTACCCCGGAGAACTACACCGGTAAAATTGTTCGTATGACGGGCGAATATCAGGAGTACATAGATGAGCAGACCGGTGAGCTGTATCACTCCTGTGTCATCTACGATGCGCTTGCCTGCTGCCAGCAGGGAGTGGAGTTCGTGCTGACCGATGGCGATTACCCGGAAGAAGGTACACCCATTACCGTGGTGGGGCGGTATGAAACCTATACAACACCGTACTATGATTACTTTCATCTGGTGGATGGAGTAAGAGAGTAATTGGTTGGCGGAAAGAGGTGCTCCATGCGGATTTTTTCCAGCGTCAACAGCTTTGCCTTTTTGTCGATGCCGCCTGCATAGCCGGTCAGGCTGCCGTTGGTGCCGACGACCCGGTGGCAGGGGATGAGGATGGAGATCTCGTTGTGCCCGACCGCCCCACCCACGGCCTGTGCCGACATCCGGGGAAGACCGTGCATCGCCGCCAGCTGCTTTGCCAGTGCGCCGTAGGTCGTGGTCTGGCCGTAGGGGATCTGGAGCAGAAGCGCCCAGACTTCCTGCCGGAAGGGGGAACCAATGGGGTGGAGCGGCGGAGTGAAGTCCGGCTCCTGCCCGCGGAAGTAAACATCCAGCCAGCGCTTTGCTTCGCGGAGGATGGGCGTTTCCTGCGCCTTATGCTCCGGGTCCAGCGTATCGGCGAAATATTTTTCGCCATCGAACCAGAGTCCGGTCAGGCCGACCTCATCCGCTGCCAGCAGGATGCCGCCCAGCGGGGAATCGTAGTGCAGCGTGTACATCATGGCGGGTCCCCTTTCATTTTCTTGGAGGTCAAGCGTAGCAGATTTTGCACGCAGTGTCAAGAAAAAACGGAGTGATTGAAAAGCCTTGCGTAATTTTGTATAATAAAACTGGATTTTTGCCGAACATGGAAAACAGGGGAGGTGCGGGGCGTGATCCGAGTGGCCATCGTGGAGGACGAAGAGGCGGTGCGGGAGCAGCTGCTGGGCTATGTGCAGCGCTACACCCGGCAATACGGCACGACCTTTGAAGTACGAACATTTTCGGACGGGGTGGAGATCTTGGAGGGGTACCGCCCGGTTTACGATCTCATCCTGCTGGATGTGGAGATGAAGCATCTGGACGGCATGGAAACGGCCCAGCGCATCCGGGCGCTGGATTCAGACGTGATGATCGTGTTCATCACCAACATGGCGCAGTATGCCATCAAGGGCTATGCGGTGGGGGCACTGGACTACGTGCTGAAGCCGGTGCCCTATTTTGCGTTCTCCCAGCAGCTTCAAAAGGCGGAGGAGCAGCTGCGCCGCCGTACCCGGCACTATCTGGCTGTGCCGGTGGAGGGTGGTCTGCGGCGGCTGGACACCTCCCGCATCTACTATATAGAAAGCGAGGGCCACCGGGTGCGTTTTTACACCGAAGAGGGCGACTTTGCGGCCCCCGGCGCGCTGAAGGCACTGGAAGAAAAGCTGGCCGACCGCCCCTTTGCCCGCTGCAACAGCGGCTACCTTGTCAATCTGGCACAGGTACAGGCTGTGCAGCAGAACACGGTGCAGGTTGGGCCCTATGAGCTGCAGGTCAGCCGCCCCAAGCGGAAGAGCTTCCTTGCGGCGCTGACCGACTACATCGGGGGTGACGGCTTATGATCGAGCTGCCCAATATCCCGCGCCTCTATACGGCGCTGGCGGAGGTGCTGGCCGTCTGCCTGTACGCCGACCGTCTGCCGCTGCGGTGCGGAAAGACCGCCACAGGGGCGATCACCGTGGTCTGGGTGATCGTGCTGGGGGCTTTTCTGAAATGCACCGGCTTTGTGCCGCTGATGTGGTGGATCCCCTGTATGCTCTGTGCGGTGAGTCTGCTCTACATCTACCTTTGGGGTACCCGGTGCGTGAACTGGCTGGAAGCGCTGTATATCACGGCGCGGGCCTTTATGCTGGCCGAGCTGGCCGCCAGCGTGGAGTGGCAGCTCCACTGCTGGGTCTTCCCGCACCGCAGGGGCGGCGACCCGCTGGCACTGCTGCTGTTGGTGGTCGTGTACGGTGCGGTGTATGGGGAGATGTACTGGCTGGAGACCAGCCGCCCCCAGCCCAGCGGACATCTGGACATCAGCAACAAAGCGGCGTTGGTGGCGGTGGTCATGGCCGGGACCGTCTTTGCGGTGAGCAACCTGCTGTTTTTGGGCAGCGGCAAGGTCACGATGATGCTGTACTATGTTCGCACGCTGGTGGATATCTGCGGCGTGCTGATCTTGACGGTCCAGCAGGACCAGCTGCGGGAAGCGGCCCTGCACAAGGAGCTGACCGCGCTGGACAGCGTGCTTCACCGCCAGTACGAGCAGTACAAGCGGAGCAAGGAGGGCGTCAAGCTCATCAACCGGCGCTACCACGAGCTGAAAGTTCAAATCGCCGACATCCGCGCCGAGCGGGACCGCGCCAAGCAGGACGCGGCCTTGGCCCGGATGGAGTCGGGCATCCTGCAATATGAGGCCGAGAACAAGACCGGCAACCCGGTGTTGGACACCCTGCTGACGGCCAAGAGCATGGATTGTCAGGAAAAACAGATCCAGATGACCAGCGTAGCCGACGGCCGGGCGCTGAATTTCCTGACCACGCGGGAGATCTGCACCATCGTGGGCACCGCGCTGGACAACGCCATTGAGAGCTGCGCCACTGAGCCGGACCCCGAAAAGCGGCTCATCCGAACGGCGGTCTATGTCCAGAACGGCTTTGTCATGTTCCGGTTTGAAAATTACTGTGCTGAACCCGTAGAACTGGGCCCGGACGGTCTGCCCGCCCGGAGTACCCACGGCGGCTACGACCTGAAAAGCCTCCGTGCGCTGGCCCAGCAGCACGGCGGCAGCATGACCGTCCACTGGGAGAACCAGTGGTTCACGGTGCGGATACTGCTGCCGCTGCCGAAAAAAGCATAAACGAGAGGGAGCATTTTGCAAATTGCACAAATGCTCCCTCCTTTTCTTTGTATATTAGCACAATAGAAATTGAAACCGATTTGAAACTTTTGACAGATTATGTTTCCAAAACGACAGATTATGAAGAAATTGAAAAATTTCTGTGTGGATTTGTTATCCTATAGATCAGTCCGGCGGAGTTGTGCGCTCCGCTATCCGTTTATCAACCCCATAAGAAGGAGGAGAAACATTATGCTGTCCATCAATTTGGATGACGTGATGCAGGTTCTGACGAACATTCGCAGCTACCTCATCGCGTTTGGCGTAGTTCTCGCTCTGGCGATCATTGTGATGGTTGCGGTGCGGAAGCTGCCCAAAGCAAAAAAGAAGATGATCCGTGCACAGTCTGGCCTTGCCATTCTGCTGGCGCTGACCATCGTTGTCAACCTGATCTGCACCGGCCCCATGTCCACCATGCTGGACCTCGTTTCCGGCAGCGGCACCATCAGCGAGGAGACCTCTGCAAAGGCCACGGAGCTGGTCAATGAGATCACCGCAGAGGGCGTTGTTCTGGCAAAGGACGAGGACAATGTTCTGCCGGTGGCTTCTGGCTCCAAGCTGAACGTCTTCGGCTGGTCTTCCACCAACCCCTGCTATGGCGGCACCGGTTCCGGTGCCCTGAACGATGCCTATCCTGTCACCGATCTGCTGACCGGTCTGCACGATGCCGGCATCGAGACCAACGAGGAACTGAGCAAGTTCTACACCGATTACAAGGCGGACCGCCCCAGCGTTGGCATGGCGGCGCAGGACTGGACCCTGCCCGAACCCAATGTCAACCTGTACACCGATGAGATGATGGAGAACGCCAAGGCATTCTCTGACACGGCCATGGTCGTCATCACCCGCGTCGGCGGCGAGGGCGCTGACCTGCCCACCGATATGGCTTCCGTCGTGGACGGCAGCTGGATCCGCCGCGTGGCACAGGCTTACGGCTCTGAGCGCGGCACCGCTTACTACAATGGTACTTACGACGATTCCCTGAACGAGGGCAACGACTGGGATCAGGGCGACCACTTCCTGCAGCTGTCCAACCGCGAAGAGGATCTGCTCGATCTGGTCACTTCCAACTTCGACAACGTCATTCTGGTCTACAACGGCGCAAACGCTTTCCAGATGGACTTCCTGAAGGATTATCCTCAGATCAAGGGCGTTCTGCTCTGCCCCGGCACCGGTCAGTCCGGCTTTGAGGGCTTCGGCAAGGTCGTTTCCGGCGAGGTCAACCCCTCTGGCCGTACCGCGGATACCTATGTTTCGGATCTGACCGCTGCTCCTTGGTGGAACAACTTCGGCGACTTCAAGTACACCAACACCGAGGATCTGAACTCTGACGCAAGCTTCTTTGACCCGGAAGGCACCACTCCTTCCTTCGTCAACTACGTGGAAGGCATCTATGTCGGCTACAAGTTCTATGAGACTGCTGCGGACGAAGGCCTGATCAACTACGACGATGAAGTCGTGTTCCCCTTCGGCTATGGCCTGAGCTACACTTCCTTCACCAAGGAAATGAGCAGCATCACCTCCGACGGCACCAACCTGAACTTCACCGTCACCGTTACCAACACCGGTTCTGCTGCCGGTAAGGATGTTGTGGAGATCTACAGCAATCCTCCGTACACCAATGGCGGCATCGAGAAGGCCTCTGCAAATCTGCTGGACTTCGCCAAGACCAATGAGCTGGCTCCCGGCGAGTCTCAGACCATGGAGTTCTCCATCCCGGTGGAGGATCTGGCTTCCTATGATTATCAGACCAACGGCTGCTATGTGTTGGAAGCTGGCGACTATATCATCAGCGCCAACAACGATTCCCACAATGTGGCTGATTCCAAGACCTACACCGTCGCATCCGACATCGTTTACAACGAGTCCAACAAGCGCAGCAGCGACGCTGTGGCTGCGACCAACGAGTTCGATTTCGCAGAAGGCGAGGTCACCTATCTGTCCCGTGCCGACGGCTTCGCAAACTATGCCGAGGCTACCGCTGCTCCCGCAAACTATGAGATGTCCGATGCGGACAAGGCTGTGTTCTACAACGCGCACAGCTACACCGAGTCTGGCTATGAGGCTGACGACGACGCAAATGCTGAGGACATCACCACCGGCGCAAAGAACGGCCTGAAGCTGGTTGACCTGCGCGGCGTGGATTACAACGACCCCAAGTGGGATGACCTGCTGGATCAGATGACCATTGAGGATATGCAGCAGCTCATCGGCTTTGGCGGCTACCAGACCGCTGCCGTTACCAGCATCGAGAAGGTCCGTACCAATGACTGCGACGGCCCTGCTTCCATCAATAACAACTTCACCGGCGTCGGTTCTGTCGGTTTCCCGGCTGCTACCCTCATCGGCATGACTTGGAGCAAGGAGCTGGCTTACTCCTTCGGCGACAGCATCGGCGAGATGGCCAATGAGATGGACACCTCCGGCTGGTACGGCCCCGCTATGAACATCCACCGCACTGCATTCGCTGGCCGTAACTTCGAGTATTACTCTGAGGACGGCGTCCTGTCCGGCGTCATGGCTTCCAACGCCATCAAGGGCGCTCAGGAACACGGCGTCTACGCTTACATGAAGCACTTCGCCCTGAACGATCAGGAAGGCAACCGTACTTCCATGGCGGCTACTTGGTCCAACGAACAGGCCATCCGTGAGATCTACCTCAAGCCCTTCGAGATCTCGGTCAAGGATGCGGACTGCCACGCAGTCATGTCCTCCTTCAACTACATTGGCAACTGCTGGGCTGGCGGCTGCTCCGAGCTGCTGAAGAATGTCCTCCGTGGGGAGTGGGGCTTCGTGGGCTTTGTTGAGACCGACTATTTCGGTGTCTACGGCTACATGACCGCAGATCAGGGCGTCCGCAACGGCAGCGACCTGATGCTCTGCACCACCGGCAACGATTTCAATACCGTTACCGTGCTGACCAACGGCAGCAAGCAGGCTCTGCGCGAGGCTTCCAAGAACATCCTCTACACCGTGGTCAACAGCCGCGCTTATGCGGAGGAGAACCTGAACCCCGGTATGCCCAAGTGGAAGATCATCATGATCGGCGCTGACGTCATCGTCGCCCTGCTCATCGTTGGTCTGGAGTACACTGCCATCAAGGGCTACAAAAAGCGCAAGGAAGAGGAAGCAGAGAACGCTTGATGCGCACTCTGGGTTCTGAACCAATGCAGCACCTGAACTGAACCAACGGCAAAGGCCCGCTGCGCAAAAACAGCGGGCCTTTGCCCTGCTCAGGAAACAAAGAGGAAAATGCGATGAAACACGCAGACATCATTCAAACACTGGATCTGGAACAGAAATGCGCCCTGCTTTCTGGCGGGACGGTGTTCGACACCCGCGCGCTGCCGGGCAAAAACGTCCCCTCCATCACCCTGTCGGACGGCCCCAACGGCGTGCGCAAACAGGCGGGCGCGGCGGACCATCTGGGCCTGAACCCCAGCGTGCCCGCAACCTGCTTCCCGACGTCCGCCACCGTGGCAAACAGCTGGGACCCCGCCTTGGGCGAGGCCGTCGGCGAGGCCATGGGCGAGGAAGCCGCCGCACAGGAAGTTTCGGTCCTGCTGGGCCCCGGCCTGAACATCAAGCGCAGCCCGCTGTGCGGCCGCAACTTCGAGTATTTCTCTGAGGACCCCTATCTGGCCGGTAAAATGGCGGCGGGCTATGTCCGCGGCATCCAGAAGAACGGCATCGCGGCCTGCCCCAAGCACTTCGCGGTGAACAGTCAGGAGCTGCGCCGGATGGCCAGCGACTCCATCGTGGACGAGCGCACCCTGCGGGAGATCTACCTCACCGGCTTTGAGATCGTGGTCAAAGAGGCAAAGCCGAAGACCATCATGTCCTCCTACAACCTCATCAACGGCACCTATGCCAACGAGAACGCCCATCTGCTCAAGGACATCCTGCGGAAGGACTGGGGCTTCGAGGGCGCCGTCGTCACCGACTGGGGCGGCTCCAACGACCACGCCCTCGGCGTGAAGAACGGCTCCACGCTGGAGATGCCCTTCCCCGGCGACGACTCCGTCCGGGAGCTGATGAAGGCCGTGGAAAGCGGCAAAATTTCGGAAGCGGACGTGGACGCCCGGCTGGACGAGCTGCTGGAGCTGGTGCTGGACACCAAGGCCGCCGTCGAAGCGGCCCCCCGCACCTTTGACGCCGACGCCCATCATGCGCTGGCCCGCCGCGCGGCGGGGGAGAGCATCGTTCTGCTCAAGAATGAGGGCGGCATCCTGCCTCTGAAAGCGGGCGAGAAGGTGGCCGTCATCGGCGACTTCGCCAAGACGCCCCGGTATCAGGGAGCCGGTTCCAGTGCCGTCAACTCCATCAAGGTGGATTCCTTCCTCGACTGTCTGGCCGAGAGCGGCCTTGTGAGCGCGGGTTATGCGCAGGGCTTTGAGCGGCAGGGCAAGGCAAACGACACCCTGAAGCAGGAAGCCGTGGCGCTGGCGCAGAACGCCAACGTCGTTCTGCTCTGCATGGGTCTGGACGAGATCAAGGAGAGCGAGGGCATCGACCGCTCCAACATGAAGCTGGCGCAGAGCCAACTGGACCTGCTGGCAGCCGTTGCCGCCGTCAACCCGAACGTCATCGTCCTGCTCAGCGCGGGTTCTTCTCTGGAAACGGAGTGGCTGCGGGACTGCAAGGCGCTGGTCTACGGCTGCCTCGGCGGTCAGGCGGGCGCGGGCGCTCTGGTGGACGTGCTCACCGGCGCGGTCTGCCCCAGCGGCAAGCTGGCCGAAACGTGGGTGAACGGCTACGACGATTCCCCGGTGAAGGATCACTTCGCGGGCGAGGGCCGCACCGTGCAGTACCGCGAGGGCCTGTATGTGGGCTACCGCTACTTTGAGACGGCGGGCAAGCCTGTGGCCTTCCCCTTCGGCTACGGCCTGAGCTACACCACCTTCGCCTACAGCGGCCTCAAAGCCGCTGCCGACGGCGTGACCCTGACCGTGACCAACACCGGCAGGTGCGCCGGTGCCGAGATCGTGCAGCTCTACGTGGCCAAGCCCGACGCCAAGATCTTCCGCCCCGCACAGGAGCTGAAGGGGTTTGCAAAGGTCTGGCTGGAGGCTGGCGAGAGCAAGACCGTCACCATCCCGCTGGACGATAAGGCGTTCCGTTATTGGAATATCGCCACCGATGGCTGGGAGGTCGAGGGCGGCAAGTACCTGATCCGTGTGGGCGCTTCCAGCGATGACATCTGCCTGACCGGCGAGGTCACGGTGCCGGGCACCGGGGCCCCGAACCCCTACCAGAGCGTCCAGCTGCCCTACTACCGGACCGGCGAGGTCACACAGGTCTCCGATGAGGAGTTTGCCGCCCTGCTGGGCCGCCCCATCCCGGAGGATAAGATCAAGATCGACCGCAATATGACGCTGGGCGAGCTGGGCCACGGCCGCAGCCCGCTGGGCTGGATCGTTGCGGCGGTGCTGGGGCAGTTGCTGCGGCGGAGCATTCAGCGCGGCAAGCCGGATCTGAACATCCTGTTCCAGTACAATATGCCGCTGCGTGCCTTGGCCAAGATGACCAACGGTGCCATCAGCATGGGCATGGTGGACGGCATCGTGATGGAAGCACAGGGCTTCTGGATCATCGGTCTGCTGCGGGTCATCGTGGAGGCCGTGAAGAACATCGTCCTCAACGCGCAGATGGAAAACCGCCTGAAAAACAGCTGAAAGGGAAGTAAGTATGAACTTCTGGAATAATTTTGCCGCCAAGCACCCGGCGGCTGCCAAATGGGTGCGTGAGGGCGGTCTGTTCGTCATCGTGTCGAACCTCATCACCGTCTTCAAGTATCTGCTGCTGCAGTTCCTGCCCGCAGCGTTCAAGAGTCTGCCGGTGGTGGACTTCGGCTGGCCGGGCATCGACATCACCCTGTTCGGCGAGACCTTCAAGTGGAACATCCTCGGTTATGACGCCGCTCACGGCGGTCTGCCCTACTTCTGCGCTTACATGATCGCTATGATCATCGGCGAGTGCATTAACTTCCCGATCCAGCGCAGCTTCGTCTTCCGCAGCAAGGGCAACCTCGGCAAGCAGATCGCATGGTATGTGCTGGCCTTCTGCGTCATCACCTGCATCGTCAACTCCATCAACTGCATCTGGGTCGCGGTGGCCGGTCTGCTGGTGCCCGACTTCATCTACAACATCGGCACCACCGTCCTGAACGGCGGCATCTCGATGATCATCTTCTTCTTCGTCAATAAGATCATCTTCCCCGAAGGCGAGGCCAAGAAGAACTAAACAGTGCGTTTCTCCTTCATCATTATCATTTCTCCATAGAACAAAACGCCCGGTACCGTGCAGGAACCGGGCGTTTTGTTGTCGTTTTGCGGATTTTTTGTCCGCCCATCGCGGACTTTTTGCGGATAGGGCCGAAGTTTCCAAAAAGGCTTGCACTTCTATGCTTTAGTGTGGTAAAATCAGAGCAACCTTATATGGGAAAGGGGAAAGTATATGAGCAACATCTGTATCATTGTTACCATCGTTGTCTATCTGGTGGCGATGCTGCTCGTCGGGTTTGCGTACAGCAAATCCAACAACGACAGCACCGACTTCTACCTTGGCGGCCGCAAGATGGGCCCGCTGGTCACGGCCATGAGCGCCGAGGCCAGCGATATGTCCAGCTGGCTGCTGATGGGGATGCCCGGCCTCGCGTACCTGACCGGCATCGCCTCGCCCGGCTGGACGGCCATCGGCCTTGCGGTGGGCACATGGCTGAACTGGCTGATCGTGGCCCGGCGGCTGCGGCGGTACTCGGCCAATCTGGACGCCATCACGGTGCCGCAGTTCTTGTCGCTGCGATTCCATGACCAGCGCAACCTGCTCAACGCGCTGGGCGCGGTCATCATCATCGTCTTCTTCGTGCCCTACACGGCCTCCGGCTTTGCGGCCTGTGGCAAGCTGTTCCACAGCCTGTTCGGGGTGGACTACATGGCGGCGATGCTGGTGTCGGCCCTCGTCATCGTGGGTTATACGATTCTGGGCGGTTTCCGCGCCGTGACCATCACCGACCTCATCCAGTCCATCGTCATGTCGCTGGCGCTGGTGGCTGTGCTGGTGTACGGCATCGGCGCGGCGGGCGGCTGGGACGCCGTGGTGACCAACGCCCAGAGCCTGACCGGCTACCTGACCATGATGGCCAGCCACGACGCGGCCACCAGCACCGCCACCTCCTACAGTCTGCTGGACATCGTCTCCACGATGGCGTGGGGTCTCGGCTATTTCGGAATGCCCCACATCCTGCTCCGTTTCATGGCCATTGAGGATGAGAAGAAGCTGGTCCTCAGCCGCCGCATCGCCTCGGTGTGGGTGGTCATCGCTATGACGGCCTCCATCGTCATCGGTGTGGTGGGCCTCGGCATGACCAAGGCCGGTGCGCTGGAGTTCTTGAACGGTTCGTCCAGCGAGACCCTCATCGTCCGCATCGCCAGCCTTATCAGCGGCCACGGCATGCTGGCAGCCGTTCTGGCGGGCCTGATCTTGGCGGGCATTCTGGCTGCCACCATGTCCACCGCCGACAGTCAGATGCTGGCGGCAGCGTCCAGCGTCTCCCAGAACATCCTGCAGGAGTTCGCCCACCTCAAGCTCAGCGAGAAGCAGAGCCTGTTTGCCGCCCGCCTGACCATCATCTGTGTCAGCGTGGTGGGCGTGGTGCTGGCCCGCGACCCGGATTCCAGCGTCTTCGGCATCGTCAGCTTCGCGTGGGCCGGTTTCGGCGGCGCGTTCGGCGCGGTCATCCTCTGTGCGCTGTTCTGGAAGCGCTGCAACTGGCAGGGCGCGCTGGCCGGGATGCTCTGCGGCGGCCTGATGGTCTTCGTCTGGAAGTACCTCATCAGCCCGCTGGGCGGCATTTTCGGCATCTATGAGCTGCTGCCCGCCTTCCTGACCTCGCTGGTCGTCTGCTTTGTCGTCAGCCTCGTCACCCCGGCACCTTCCGAGGAGATCGAAGCGGAGTTTGAGGCAGCAAAATAAATAAAAAAGGTTGTGTCATCACGCAAAAAATCCCCGCCTTGTGCTCGGTCAATGAACACAGGGCGGGGATCGTTTTATATGGAGTTCAGAAGAAAAATGCTGGGTTCAGCTTACAGCTGGGGGCCGGCGGAGACCAGAGCCTTGCCGTGCTCGTTGCCTTCGTACTTTGCGAAGTTCTTGATGAAGCGGCCAGCCAGATCCTTTGCCTTCTCCTCCCACTGGGAAGCGTCAGCATAGGTGTCGCGAGGATCGAGGATCGCGGGATCGACGCCGGGCAGCTCGGTGGGAACTTCGAAGTCGAAGTAGGGGATCTTCTTGGTGGGAGCCTCGTTGATGGCGCCGCTCAGGATGGCATCGATGATACCACGGGTATCCTTGATGGAGATGCGCTTGCCGGTGCCGTTCCAGCCGGTGTTGACCAGATAAGCCTTTGCACCGCTCTTCTGCATCTTCTTGACCAGCTCCTCAGCATACTTGGTGGGGTGCAGCTCCAAGAAAGCCTGACCGAAGCAAGCGGAGAAGGTGGGGGTGGGCTCGGTGATGCCGCGCTCGGTGCCAGCCAGCTTTGCGGTGAAGCCGGACAGGAAGTAGTACTGGGTCTGCTCCGGGGTCA
>OMBB01000291.1_pt1 | contig 29092 bp, 26 predicted proteins | sample 1673961 | NCBI WGS metagenome assembly OMBB01 (sample SAMEA103958135, study PRJEB25191) | human gut metagenome | reverse complement strand
CTTTATATCCTAATTTATTTAATGTGTCTTTTAAGGAAAAATAGTATGGCAGATGCAAAGAAATTGGCAGATTACGTAGAAGAATACATAATTGTTCCAGCGGAAGAAAGTGAGGAGTAGAAATGGAAATTAATGATATTGGTACTCAGCTATTATATACAACAGTACCTATTTACGCACATAATAGTGATAAATCTCTGTCAACGGGAACAGGTTTTTTGTTTTCTGTTCGTGAAAGTGAAACGGAATCAATACCATTATTGATAACAAATTATCATGTACTAAAAGACGCTATGCTTGGATTTGTTGAGCTGCATATTGGAGAAAAAGGGTTTCCTACTGATAAAACAATAAGGGTGCAATTTGATAAGTCAATTATAGATGGAAATAAACTAGGAAAGTTAGATTTGATTGCGGTTCCATTGGCAGGAACATTTAATGATTTTCAGAATAGAAATATTGAAATTTTTTTTAGAACAGTGGATCAAAATATGGTGCCTACTAAAGAACAAGAGGATAAGCTTTCTGCAATCGAAAACATAACATTCATAGGATATCCAAGTGGATTATATGATGAAAAAAATAAAATATCAATAATTAGACAAGGGATAACGGCAACTCCAATATGGAATGACTTTAAAGGAGAAGAAGTATTTTTGATTGATGCAGGTGTATTTCCAGGATCAAGTGGAAGTCCAGTTTTTATTTATAATCAAGGAACATATCCTGTGAAAGATGGGATTGCACTTGGAAGTAGATTGATTTTTGTGGGTGTATTATCAAAAACAATGTTGAGAGATAATGCGACGGGAAAAGCTTATTTGAATTTAGGAGAGGTAATTAATAGTAGGGCTATGTACCGTGAGTTGAATAAGTTTATTCAAAGATTAAAAGGTACGATGTAAAATAATTTGGTGGGATATTTTGTGACAATGACGTTACATCCTCCCCACTTACTTTGTGACAATTATATAACGTCCTCTATACAGAAATAGTCGTTTTAAGCCATTTTTGTGGCAAAAAAGCCGCATATTTTTTGTAGCAATGACTTGATATCCTCGGGATGGTTATGTTTTTTACCTGTTGATCTTTCCAGTATTCTACAATCAGATAAGATGATTCTAGATGGAATGAAAGATTGGTCTATTTTTAATGAGGGGGATATACAAAATGCCATCGATTAGGTTAAGAGTTCGTTAACTTCACTCTCTATTAATTATCAAGCAACAGATTACTTTGTTAATAATTGTGAAGTACCATCGGTTTTACCTAACTCAGATGCTGATTGTTCATCGTTTGGATATGCACTATTTTGGATGGCTAAACGCGATGTAAAAATTAAATTACCATACAAGCTGAGTATTCCACGCACTCAGAGCCACTCTGTCCACCGCTGAGAGCCACCCAATTCATCAATCAGAGACATTTAGATATCTTACAACAGGAGGATGACATTTTATATCTACAATATAGGTGTGGACTTATACAACGGATTCAATGGACTTCGGCACCGTATCGACTGGACTTATTTTACCGTATTGGATGGGCTTGCCCATCCGTTATATTCACTTTGAGCATCCAGCATTGTTTGAAAGTTATTTGTTAGCTTTAGATGTATTTGAGGAAAGGCTGATCAATGAAATGTATGTACTTTCTTTTATAGTCACGAGTGATAAAGTGTCTTGCAAATTTATTCCGCCCCTTATGACAGAAACGGAGGGGCTAGATAGCACCAATAACACAAATCATTATTGGCGTATGAAAATGCTTGATATTTTAAAACAACTGTATCCTGACAAAGAGTATATTGAAATTGAGCTAATAGGTGTTGATCTTCTTCGTGATTTGGGGATTGAAGCTTTTGATAACAAACTTCATATCCGTCGAAGTAATCGTCCTAATGACTGGGTATCTGAATTGAATGGGTGGACAAAAATACGAATTGATTATAATAGCTTGCGCCCTTCTTCGTGGCAGGAATATGTAATTGATATAGAAGAGACGAGAAGAAATGTTAACGATTTAATAGTTGAAACAATCAAATTTATTGATGATGTATATAAAAAAGGGAAATCTACGCAGAATCGAGGAAAAAGAATAGACGATAGGTTGAAAGCGTTTAGAAAACAAACATTTAACGAAAATCGGCTTCCTCATTTAGCTGTTGACTCATACTGCCTTTATTCTGAAGGAAATACTAAAAGTCCTGTTGCAGAATTTTTCCCGATGCGTCAATTACTTTCTGTTAGAAAGTACGAAAATTTCAAAAAACGTTTGAATGAAGTATATTCTTCATTAGACAATTTCTATAATCAATTTGGAGAGATTCTACGTGTAAGAATTAAGAAGCAAGATATTAGCCTTGTTAAAAATCCAAAGCTTGCTATGTATAATTTGTATTCTGCATCGAAAGCACTTGTAGAATTTCAGAAAGAGTTTAATTTGTTGTTTTCTGACTATAGTTCACTTGATGAAAACTTTTCCAGACAAGAGCTCGAAAATATGCTTACTTTAGTTAATGTCTGTCGTTACGTGCTTGATAATCCGCCTAAAGGCAATGCCATTGCTTATGATTCTAAGCAAAAATATCGAAAAGGAACCAACTATTTTAATGATACGCTTTCAAAAGTTGTTACAAAGCTTAATGGTACCCTTCTTAAGGGTGATAAATATGCTTATATTTGTGTTGATTACAACATGGAATGTGATAACAGCCTTGAAAATGAGTACACTAAGATTGTAATGACAATTAGAGATGCATTTAAGAATAGTATTTTGCCATCAAGTGATAGATGGTATTTGGAAACACAATCTTTGGACTTAGCCTATGTGCCTGTATTTTCAGGTGCGTTCTCACCAATAGTTTACTCGATTCCGTTCTTTAAACTTTTGGATACAGAGGAGTCCAACATAACTAAATCAATGTATCCTTGCGAAATAGAACCTGTACTGAATGAGAAAATTAGCGCAACTAAATCTCTTGGATTGTGGACTGAAGCTATGAAGAAACTTGGTGAAATGCATTTATACCTTCAGAGGTATCAGCAAATCCTTCAAGTATCTGTTGATGACAAATGTCTTTCTAACATAAATGCATACACTAAGCATCTAATTAATCTAATTCACATTTTGTGGGACGATTTTATTTTGGTTGAAAGTATTGTTGATAAACTGATTGAATATGCAGATAAGCAAAATAGAGAATTATTAGATCTATGCAAATTTTCTTTGGTGGTATGAACAATTAGAAATAGTAATAGATGCTCTAAACGATCCAAGTGAGTATATAGAGCTAATTGATTATGCCTTTAACATAATGCTCGTTTTGTTACCTTTTGTTTCTGAGCACAGTTCTTAAATAAATATACAGAAATCAGCCGAGTAGTTAACCGCTACCAGGCTGATTGTCATGATATGATATTTAAATGCCTCAATCGTGTACCGAGAGACCGTTTTTTAATGATCATTGATTATTATATCCTATATATTTTCTTTATTCTTCGTAGTCAATCGAAGCATTACTTTGTAATCTTTACAAATAAAAGAGTCATAGTCGACGGTTTGATATTACCGTACTAGTTAAATTTATAATAGATATGAGTGTGGTTTGTGAATTTATTAAATAAAGAAAAGCATATTTAAGGTTAGATATTAATAAATGTCTAATAACATAATTTAGTTTTTGATATAATCATAGTAGATGGAATGAAGGTGAAATGATGGAAGTTTATCATGGTAGTAATGTAATTGTAAATAAACCAAAGATTATTACGGATGGATATTATAAAGATTTTGGATATGGATTCTATTGTACAAATTTTGAAAAACAAGCAATGCGATGGGCATTAACTAAAAAGAAGAATCATATCGTGAATGTATATACGTATAGTGAAAATTTGGATTTAAACTGTAAGGTTTTCGAACAGATGAGCGATGAATGGCTAGACTTTGTTGTTTCGTCTAGAAGAGGAATAACTCATACGTATGATATTGTAGAAGGTCCTATGGCAGATGATACGATTTGGAATTATGTGGATGATTTTGCGCGTGGCTTGATTTCTAGAACAGCTTTTTGGGAACTTGTTAAATTTAAGTATCCTACGCATCAAATTGTTTTTTGTACAGAAGAAGCTTTAAAATGTCTTTCATATCAAAGGAGCTACAATTTATGAGAAATAAATACTTTGATGAACTAGTAACAGAAAATGATTTGTTTTATGTTTGTTTTATGATTGAAAAGACATCTCGGTTTCTTCATCAACGAAATCAATATGTTGTGAATCAACTGGGATATGATCATTTGTATCATCTTATTAGTGTTGCGAATGTTTTACATAGTGATAATCCAAATAAGGTAGTACATGATTTGATTGATGAATATAAACTAGAGTATGGTAGTTTTCATATTGAAAATGTAAATAGTGAATTATGTTCTCACATTCCAACTGAATTGGATATGGGAAAAGTATACGCAAGATTAATAGTGGATACCTTACTTCCAAATGAAGATTATATACAAGGACTTATACGAATCTATAATGATGCTATTTGTCAAGTCATTGACGATTATACGAATGGTGCTTATTATGAACCTTCATATGTGATTGCCAGAGCTTATAAAAATGGTGAGTTCTAATAAACAAAAAAGATTGTAGAGTTATTGTTCTACAATCTTATCTAAACTATGAATGAATTCTACAACCATCTTACGCTTAATATCATCGATCTTAACGAGTTTATTTAACGCTTCAATTTCGTCTTCATTATCTAGACAAACGATTTCTCGTCTTAGTCTATCGATTTCGTCTTCTAAACGATTCTGTTCTTTAATATATTGTTCATGAACAGCTTTGATTTGATTGTATAATTGATTATCCATGTTTACACCGCTTTCTTTAATCATCATATAGTAAAGTAGAGAATAAAACAACTAATTTTTCAAAATGATTTGAGTTTTTACTTTTTCTTTGATAAACTAAATTTAAAGCGATGACAAGAAGGAGTAGTTTATACCAATTCTATAGAGAGCAAGCATTTGGTGAAAGTTTGTGTGTTGGATAAGTGAAGGTAGTCTTTGAGTTGAATTTATGAACTAAGAGTAGTAAATTTCGTGACACAGCGTTAATGTGAATGAGAATAAAATTAGGTGGTACCACGTCAAGCACGTCCTATGTGGATGTGCTTTTTTATATGTATGGAAAGGATGATTGTGGATGACGTTGGAAGCAAAGTATAATCATTTAGCAGTAGAAAATGATAAATACCAAAATTGGATTGAAAAAGGATATTTCACAGCGGGCGACTTGTCTAAACGCCCATATTGTATTGTGATCCCTCCACCAAACGTAACAGGAAAGTTACACTTGGGACATGCATGGGATACAACACTACAAGATATTTTATGTCGTTATAAAAGATTAAAAGGCTACGATGTATGTTGGGTAGCCGGAATGGACCACGCGGGTATTGCGACACAGGCAAAGGTAGATGCTCGTTTAAAATCAGAAGGAATTTCTCGCTATGATATTGGTCGTGAAAAATTCTTAGAAAGAGCATGGGAATGGAAAGAAGAATATGCTTCGACTATTCGTAGCCAATGGGCTAAATTAGGATTATCTTTAGACTATAGTCGTGAACGCTTTACATTAGACGAAGGATTATCTCATGCCGTTCGTAAAGTCTTTGTAGATTTATACAATGATGGATTGATCTATCAAGGGGAAAGAATTATTAACTGGGATCCAGAAGCTAAAACTGCATTGTCAAACATTGAAGTTGAACACAAAGAAATCATGGGACACATGTACTACTTCAAATATAAAGTGGTAGAAACTGGAAAAGAATTAGTGATTGCGACAACACGTCCAGAAACTATGTTTGCCGACCAAGCAATTTTTGTACATCCAGATGACGAAAGATATAAAGACATCGTTGGAATGCACGCCATTAACCCTGCCAACGGAGACGAACTTCCAATCATGGCAGATGACTATATTGACATGAGTTTTGGTACAGCTGTCATGAAATGTACACCAGCCCATGACCCTAATGACTTCGCATTAGCTAAAAAATACAACTTGCCAATGCCAATCTGTATGAATCCAGATGGAACCATGAATGATATGTGTGGTAAATATGCTGGTATGGATCGTTTTGAATGTCGTGAAGCCTTAGTTAACGACTTTAAAGAAGCTGGTGTTGTAGATCACATTGAAGAACACTTACACCAAGTAGGACACTCCGAAAGAACAGGCGTCATTGTAGAACCATACTTAAGTAAACAATGGTTTGTGAAGATGAAACCATTGGCTGAAGAAGTATTAAAGAACCAAGAAATAGAGGATCAAAGAATTAACTTCGTACCACCACGTTTCAATAAAACATTTGAACAATGGCTAGAAAACATTGAAGACTGGTGTATTTCACGTCAGTTATGGTGGGGACACAGAATTCCAGCATGGACAAACAAAGAAACAGGTGAAATCTATGTAGGAATGGAAGATCCAAAAGACATTGAAAATTGGTCACAAGACGAAGACGTATTAGACACATGGTTCTCAAGTGCATTATGGCCATTCTCAACACTTGGCTGGCCACAAAACACAGCCGATCTAGAAAGATACTTCCCAAATGATGTATTAGTAACAGGATACGATATTATTTTCTTCTGGGTAGCACGTATGGCCTTCCAAACACGCTACTGCATGAAGAACCGTCCATTCAAAGATGTATTGATCCACGGACTTGTACGTGATACACAAGGACGCAAAATGTCTAAATCATTAGGAAATGGTATTGATCCAATGGATGTTATTCAAGAAAAAGGTGCTGATGCACTACGCTTCTTCTTAACAACAAACTCAACACCAGGACAAGACTTACGTTTTGATGAAACGAAGATGGACGCAAGCTGGAACTTCATTAACAAGATTTGGAACGCAGCTCGTTATGTTCAAATGCAAATTGGTGACACAAAACCAGAACTAGACATGACAAAAGCTAACAGCGTAGATAAATGGATCCTAGCACGCTTTAACGAAGTATTAGACCACGTATCAACTAACATGGACAAATATGAATTAGCTATTGTAGGAAACGAACTATATAGCTTTGTATGGGACGACTTCTGCAGCTGGTACATTGAACTATCAAAAGCCACACTATATTCAGAAGACGAAAGCCTAGTCGCTAATACAAAAGCCGTACTTTACACAGTTATGATGGGAATTCTAAAAGTATTATCACCATTCATGCCATTTGTGACAGAAGAAATCTATTTGAACTTGCCACACGAAAAAGAAAGCTTAAACGTAGAAACATGGCCAGAAAAAGTTGAATTCGAATATACAGACAAAGAAAAAGACGAAATGGCATTAGTCATCAGTGCTATTCAAACTGTACGTGAAATCAAAGTCGAATATTCAATGAAACCAAGTGAAGACTTAACAATCTCACTACACAATGACAACGGCTATGTAGCACTAAATACAGAATCAACTGCCATCCTTGCACGCATGGCACACGCTACAGTCAAAGAAGACCTTAATACAGAAGACGTACTATCACGTACAATCGAAAAAGCTGTATTAACAGTCGCAATGGATGCATTAATTGACTTAGAAGAAGAAAAGGGAAAACTTGAAAAAGAAATCGCACGCCTAGAAAACGAAATCAAACGTTGTTCAGGCATGTTGAAAAATCCTGGCTTCGTCAATAAAGCACCAGAAGCAAAAGTCAACGCAGAAAAAGAAAAACTAGCATCTTACACAGAAAAGCTAGAAATGACGAAAACACAATTAGATAACATCCTTAAGAAATTAGGATAATACAAATCAGACGCCCAGAGACAAGCTCTAGGCGTTTTTTTTGGTATCTATATAGAACATAATGTTTAACAATATGATAAACTATAGTAGATAATGAGTTGTATTTAAGTCGTTTCATTATTAAGAATTTGTAGCCTTAAATTCTGAGAATAAACAATACAGAAATAAAGAGTAGATAGTGGAAAGTTGAAAATGCAATATAGGGGTTAGGTATAATGAAAAGGGAAATAGTAGAAACAAATCTAAAAATACTCAAAAAAAGAGTGATGTGAAAGTTGATACTCATTCAGGAAGTATGGCTTATAATCGATTAGATATGCAAGTGAGTCAGACTCTTCATATGGCTATTGAGTTGTTTGATAATTTAGACTATCTTTTTGTCTTAGATTATTATGATGATATAACATTGTTCGATAACGATGTTAATCCGGACTTTGTTAGTTATTATCAGTTAAAAACAAATGAAGAATCAATTAGTATTAATACTGCAATTGCAAATGATTGGTTGGCAAAGTTGTACACACAACTAGAAAATCCGGAGTGGATTGTAAAAGAATTGGGATTGATAACAAACTGTCCGTTAAAAGTTACTGTTTCTATAAAAGGTGAAACTGGAAAAAGGAAAAATAAAATAAATTCATATGTAGCAGAAAGAACTTCGTTTAGTCAATTTAATCCCATTACAATAGAATTAATAAAAAAGGATATTGCAAGTAAAAAAGGGATTAAGGTTGAGGATGTAGATTTGTCAAAATTTGTTCATATGAGAACTACTTTATCTATACCTAAACACAAAGAAATTGTAGAGCAAGAGATGCTAAATTTTCTACATGCGAAATATCCTAAAATGACAATTGATTCACATAAAACAATATTTAATGCGATGATTGAAATTTTAACAAAAAGACAGAGTTATGAATTATTATCAGATAATGCAGATTATAGTGAAGTTAGACAGAAAAAGGGCATTTCTAAAAAAGATTTTCAGAGAGTAATTGATGAAGCTATAGACATTTCTGTTCCGCCATTTGAAGAAGTAGAAAAACTGTCGGGTTTGAAAGAAGATGATTTATATAAGATTTCTTATGAGTATACTAAATTGATTGCGGATTCACAAAAAAGTACAGAATCGTTTATAAATGTATTTCGAAAATTACAGTCGCTAATGAAAAAAATTAAAATGACACCTGGGATAAATGCGTGGCAATATTCTGATTTAGTGTGTAAGGAATTGTTTAAAGATAAACCAATAATTCATGATCTATATAATGAATATTATATTAGAGTATTAACAATATGTATTATGATAAACGAAATGAGGAAATAGAATGAGTGAGATGTATTTTAAAAGTATATTAATTGCTGATTTAAATAAAAAAGAGGCGCGATTTCAAGATTTTAAAAAGGGATTTAATGTGATTACAAGTCATGACAATCATATGGGAAAGTCATCTTTATTAAAATCACTTTATTATGCAATGGGAGCAGAGATTGAGTACGATGATATTTGGGATAAAAAATCTAAACTTTATATTGTAGATATAATGGTAAATGATAAAAAATATAAGATTGCTCGATTTCAAAAAACATATGCGGTATTTGAAGAAGATAATTTAGTTCTTTTAACACAAAGTGCTTCAAAAGATTTAGCTAAGAAGTATGAAGAGATATTTTCTTTTGCTGTTTATTTACCAAATAAAAAAACTAATAAAATAGAATTGGCGCCTCCAGTATTTACTTTTTTACCTTATTACATTGATCAAGATGATGGATGGAGTGGCCTGTATAATAGCTTTTCAAATATTAATCAATACGATAAAAAAGAACGCGAAAAGTCATTATATTATCACTTAAAAATATACGATAAAGATACAATAGAGTTGATGGCAAAAAGAGATAAAATAATAGAAATTAAAGAAAAACACAAGGAAAAAGAAAGAAAAATAAGTATTACTTTAGAAAATTTGGAGGAAGAAGTACAAAATTTACTGCCAGCAGAAAATATTGAGGAATTGGAAAGAAATTTAACGATTCCCAAAAAACAGATTTCTATTTTAGTGAATAAGGTTGGTGATTTACGTAATGAAATTCAATTGACTGAATCAAAGTTATTAAAGTATGAACATCAGTTAAATATTGTAAAAGAATATAATAAGTTAAAAAAGAGTAATGAAAGTCAATTTAAATTGCATACATGTCCTTCTTGTGGATATACATTTGATGAAGAACTATATGAAATCGTTCGTTCAAATTACAATGTGCAGAACGAAGATTATATGTGTGCACAGATCCAATTGCTTATCAATTCAATATCAGATGAGTTAAAAGAGTATAAAGAAAAATATGTTAATGCGATGAATGAATTGAAAACACAAGAAAAAGTCTATAATGAAACATGTGATTGCTATGAAGTTTATGTAAGACAAAGGGGGTTGGAGGGAGCAATAAATAATTTAAATATCCAACTAAGAGATTATATAAATCAACAAGATCAGTGCGAAAAAGAAATAAAAGAGATTAAAAAGATTTTAAGAAAATTACCAAATAAAAAAGAGATAGAAGAAGAATATATTGAAAAAGTTAGGGAGAATATTATTAAACTAGGTGCATGGAATCAGGTATATGACAAAAAGATTAAATTAGTTAAACCGATAAAAGGACAAGGAGCGCTTGAAAATAAAATTATTCTTGCACAGGTTGTTGGTTTGTTTCAAACAATGGATATTTTAAAAATTGATACTGCATGGTTTCCGTTTGTTGTTGATTCTCCAAGAGCAAATGAAGCTAGTTTAAATAGTAGTAAGGAAATAATAGGTTTAGTATCTGAATTGAATATGCCACCACAAGTGATATTATCAACAATTGATTACGATGATTACAAAAGTGATGTAAAATGTCCAACGTATGTTACAGAGTATAGTGATAAATACCACTTGTTAAACGATAAAACATATGAAGTACATCAGAAAGATATAGAAGAAATATTTTCACTTTTAAAAAACGTTTAAACGATTATTATATCAGGGATGAGAGCATAAAATTCATAATTTAGTTGATTGAGAATGTCTTCATGCATGTTAAAGAGAACTAGATTAAGCTGTTATAATAAATCTAGTATACTTGATTGGTGAAAATGAGGTGTTAAAGGTGAATTTGATTCGTATTATACTTGTGCTATTAGTGAGCGCTGGAGTACCATGTACATTCTCCAAAACAAGAAAGCTGCAACGACTTTCTCTTGGCTTAATTACATTAGCATTCTTGATTTAAACGGTACAGTCTGCTTTGCAGCATAATTTGGAAGAAACTGCATTAACTGGTATGTTGGCAATTGTTTATTATTTTGTATATATCCGTGCATCTAAGACTACTTTAAGATCGGATTACGATGATATTGAGTAAGATGTTTCTTTTAATGATTGACTATGTATTGAATTGAAGTGTAAACTAACATTAGGAACAAAAGCTAAGAAGCTTTTAGCGAGGTATGATGTGCATCTATGCAGGTTATGCCTCGATTTTTGATTTTGAGAATCTGAAAATAAAAAAACCAGCCTCTGCGTACAGAAGCTGGGCGTGCGCCTCTTGCGTCACCTTCGTCCTAATTAATATACCATATTTTCTTAATTGTGCAACTCACTATATATTCTTCGAATCAATTGTGTTAATAATATTATTGAAAATAAATGTTTGGGGAATTACTGACTAAATGAAAGGGAACCTGTTATGTATGATCAAGAGAAAATTAAAAAGATGAAGAATCATGAACTTGCTATGGAAGCTTATTTCTATGCATATAATCATAAGTTATTTGGTGGTGCATCTCAAAAAAATTCAATTAAACGTTTTGAAAAGATTATCGCCATTATGACTCCGGATGAAAGAATGAATCTTCCATTTATTTCTACATTTGGAAGATGTTATGTGGCCACTGAAAAGCGATTGATAAAATGTACTAAGAAATTGTTTGGGTATAAAATTGAAGAACGAAATTGGAATGAAATTAAGCATATATTCTACAATAGTACTGCATCAAGAGGCGCTTTAATATTGGATACGGTTTATGGTGAAGTTAAAATCGGAGTTCATCGTGATGGTGTAGGATATGCATGTGAAGTGTTGAGAAAATTAAAGGAAGCCGCCAAATAAATGTATCATTGTTTTAACGTGGTATGAAAGGTTTGAAATCTCTTTTTAAATCATTGGGTCTGCGAAAAAGAGGATTCAAGTTCTTTGAAAGATATGTTTTATGCATATCTTTTTTATTGACTAAATAGTTAAGTAGGTATATAGTTAAGCTACTTAAATAAATTGGAGGTTCTTATGGAAGTTCAAGATGAAGTACTAGATTTATTGTTTGATCTAACATATAAAGTCACGAACTTTGTTCGAAATAACCGTCATTGTAAAGATGGGCCTAGAATCAAAGATGTGATGTTGTTTAAAACGATTTATAAAGCAGAGAATCATCAGATCACAATGAGTGAATTGGCGAGTATATTAGGCGTATCTCCAGCTGCTGTATCGCAGATGATTGCTGGATTTGAAAAGAAGGGTCTGCTTCAAAGGGTGCATTCAAATACGGATCGTAGAACGGTCTATATTCAAATCGTTCCAGAGGCAATCGACATGTTTCAAAAGCGTATGGATTCCCATATAGCTAATGTTTATTCATATTTAGATTATCTTGGGACATCTGACTGTGCGCATTTAAGAGATATTTTAAAAAAGACAGCTCAATATATGGAGGAAAATAAAGAATGACAAAGATTATGAAATATTTAAAGCCATATTGGCTATCCATTGTCCTTGCCCTTGGCTTGTTGTTTGGACAAGCCACATGCGAACTGACAATGCCGGATTATATGCAAAACATTGTCAATACAGGCATTCAAAATGGAGGTATTGAAAGTGGTGTCTATGAACAGGTTCGTGAAAGTACAATTAATTCGTATGTAATGTTCGCAACCGATTCCGAAAAAGATTTAATGACATCTTCTTATAAGCTGGTTACACCAAGCAAGGCAACTAATGAAGAAAAAAAGAGAATTCCAGCTTTGAAAACAGAGAATGTATATCTATTAAAAGATATTAGTGAAGAAAAGGAAGAAAAGCTTTCTTCCACTTTGACCCTACTTCAAATGACAATGGTAGAAGTGAGTAAGGATGCTAAAGAAAACAATGTACAAATTCCTCAACTAGTGATGATGAATGGTATGGATACATATAGAAAAGCTGCAAAATCCGAGATTTCTAAACTCGGCGATTCGACAGTCACAAGCATGAGCTCACAATTTTTAAAGAAGGAATATAGTGATCTAGGTATGGATATGGAAAAGATCCAACAAGACTATATTATCTATTCAGGACTTAAGATGTTAGGTTATGCCTTAGGCAGTGCTGTATGTGCGATATTAGTCGGATTCTTGGCAAGTCGTATTGCGGCAGGCTTCTCTAAAGATTTGCGTGAAGTCGTATTTGAAAAGGTAACGCATTTCTCGAATGAGAACCTAAATACATTTAGTACATCCAGTTTGATTACACGTACCACAAATGATATTCAACAACTACAAATGACGGTGGCAATGTTTTTAAGAATTGTCATGTATGCACCTATTATTGGTGTTGGAGCCATACTACACGTCATTGAATCTGGAGCGAATATGACTTGGATTCTCGCTTTATGTGTAGTGATCATTTTAAGCGTTGTATTTGCAATTTTTATGATTGTTATGCCAAAATTTAAGATCATGCAGAAAATGATCGATAAGATGAATAGTGTTGTACGAGAATTATTAGATGGAATGTTAGTGATTCGTGCCTTTAATAATGAAAAGATTGAAGAAGCTAAATTTGATAAAGCGAATAAAGACATTACTTCTATTTCTTTATTTACAACACGAGCTATGGCATTTATGATGCCAATCATGATGTTTTTAATGAATGGTACCACACTTATGATTCTATGGTTTGGATCCAAACAAGTGGATGCCGGCATCATTCAAGTTGGTAGTATCATGGCCTTTATGCAGTATGCGATGCAAGTCATTATGGCTTTCTTAATGATTACCATGGTTGCGATTATGCTTCCCCGTGCCAATGTCAGTGCTTTACGTATTCATGAAGTATTAAGCAGTGATATTACGGTTAAAGATAAGGAAAAGACTCGTGATTTCTCATCCAATATGCGAGGTGTTGTATCCTTTAAAAACGTATCTTTTAGATATCCAGGTGCCGATGAAGATGTTTTAAGCCATATTAGTTTTGAAACAAAACCAGGAGAAACGACTGCCTTTATTGGAAGTACAGGATCTGGTAAGTCGACATTGATCAACTTAGTACCAAGATTCTATGATGTGACAAGTGGATCTATTTATGTGGATGGTGTAGACATTCGAGATGTCAAACAAGAGGATTTAAGAAGTCGCATTGGCTATGTTCCACAAAAAGGTATGTTACTATCAGGAGATATTGAATCCAACTTATTATATTCAAAGAAAGATGCCAATGCAAAAGACATCGAGTCTGCTTTAGCTATTTCTCAAAGTACGGAGTTTGTTTCTAAAAAACCAGAAGGCATCCACTCCGAAATTAGTCAGGGTGGTACAAACGTATCGGGTGGACAAAGACAAAGACTATCGATTGCGCGTGCCATTGTGCGTAAGCCAGAAATCTATATTTTTGATGATAGCTTTAGTGCATTAGACTTTAAAACGGATGCCAAACTTCGTGAAGCTTTAGCTGCTTCTTGTAAAGAAACGAAGAGTACGGTACTCCTTGTCGCCCAACGTATTTCAAGTATTTTACATGCCGATCAAATCATTGTACTGGATGAAGGGAAAATGGTTGGAAAAGGAACACATGCTGAATTGATGGAATCTTGTGATGTGTATCAACAAATCGCATCGAGCCAGTTGACAAAGGAGGAACTTGCCAATGTCTAATCAGAAACAAAACAATCGTCCAAGAGGTCCAATGGGCCGTGGTATGCGTGGTGGCGGCGAAAAGGCAAAAGATTTCAAAGGTACAATGAAGAAGTTGTTCAATTATATCAAACCTTTTAAATTTACGTTCCTAATTGGAATTCTTTGTGCCGTTGTCTCCGTATGCATTATGGTCATTGGACCTAAGATTCAAGGAAATATTATTACAGAAATAGCCGAAGGCTTTATGAATAAAGTACAAGGCAAGGGTGGCATTGATTTTGATGCGATCAAAAAGACGTGTGCCTTATTATTAGCTATCTATGCCATGAGTACAGCCTTCTCGTATCTTCAAGGCTGGTTGATGAGTGGTGTTTCCAATAAAATGGGCTATCAGCTTCGTAAGGAAATGAATCAAAAGATTGATAAACTTCCACTATCTTACTTTGATAAAAACAGTCATGGAGATATTCTTTCAAGATTTACCAATGATGTAGATACCCTAGTTCAATCTTTAAACCAATCTTTATCCACGATGGTATCAAGCATTGTACAAATTATTGGCTTTCTAGTGATGATGTTAAGTATTTCTTGGAAAATGACATTAATGGCTCTTGTTGTGATTCCATTTAGTATGATTCTAGTGATGGTGGTTGTGAAAAAGAGTCAACGCTATTTTAAGGCGCAACAAAAATCGTTAGGTTTAGTCAATGGACATATTGAAGAGATGTATGCAGCACATACAATTGTGAAAGCTTTTAATGGGGAAGAAGATTCTTTACATTCTTTTAAAGAATATAATGATCAATTGTATACAAGTGCATGGAAATCCCAATTCTTATCTGGATTAATGATGCCATTGACAAACTTGATTGGTAATATTGGCTATGTTGGCGTATGTATTTTAGGCGGTTATTTAACGATTCATGGTGAAATTGCGGTGGGTGATATTCAATCGTTTATTACGTATACACGTAACTTTACGCAACCAATCTCACAAATCTCACAATCGATGAATATGTTACAGAGTACGGCAGCTGCTGCAGAGCGTGTCTTTGAATTCTTGGCGAGTGAAGAAGAAGCTGCTGAGGTACAAAATCCAGTTGTATTCGAAGATGTACAAGGCCAAGTAACTTTTGAGAATGTATGTTTTGGATATGATCCAAGTAAGATTGTCATCAACGATTTTTCTATGTATATCAAGCCAGGCCAAACAACCGCTATTGTAGGGCCTACAGGTGCAGGTAAAACAACCATTGTCAAATTATTGATGCGTTTCTATGAATTAAATGCAGGCGCTATTTATATTGATGGCCATAATATTACGGACTACACAAGAAGTGATTTGCGTAATATGGTCGGTATGGTATTACAAGATGCTTGGCTGTTTGAGGGAAGCATTCTAGAAAACTTACGATTTGGAAGACCCAACGCAACTGATGAAGAGGTCATGAAAGCTGCCAAAGCTGCACATGTCGATCATTTTATTCGTACATTAGATCATGGTTATGATACCGTACTGAATGAAGCTTCTAGTAATATCAGTCAAGGACAACGACAATTATTAACGATTGCCCGTGCTTTCTTGGCAGATCCTAAAATCTTGATTTTAGATGAGGCGACAAGCAGTGTGGATACACGTACAGAAGTCTTGATTCAAAAGGGAATGGATGAGTTGATGAAGGGTCGTACAAGCTTTGTGATTGCGCACCGCCTATCTACGATTCGTGATGCGGATAATATTATCGTTATGGATCATGGTGACATTGTCGAAGTGGGAAGCCATGATGAATTGATGAAACGTAATGGTTTCTATACGAAGTTATATAATGCACAATTTGAAGAGGCTTAAGCTATGCGTAAAATCATAGTGGATTTGAATGTAGTAAAAGATAACGAATTTTCAGTGATGTATGAAATGTTTGGATTAGACGTACAAAATAAATCATACGAAGATTTTGAAAGAAGACTACTACAGATGTCCATTGAGACTATTATTGAAGTAAAGAATCGAGAACAAAATCTTACATCTTGTGCCAAATGGATCTTTATCTTAGAGGATATTCAACAAAAAAGTGATTGTATGTATTGTATTTGGGGTGAGTAAGACTTGTGGGTATAAATATACAATCTGATTTAAACGTAATTGATAGTCAAGTATGGGGTTTATTATGTTATTAAAACTGAAAAGTTTGAAATTGTGTTTAGGTTTATGTGGTATGATATATATACAATAAAGGCGAGGAACATTTGGTTGACATCGAATGAAGCCTTGGAGCGCTGATGACGCCATCGTCACCCTGGGCCCTTTAAAAAAAGCAATACAGGGACAACGCTCATCCAAAAGAGGCACTTTATGTGCCTCTTTTGCATATCATAAAGAAAGGTATAATATGTGGGATATAGATTTGTCTTTTTTGCAGGAAAGTGGCCAAATCTTTTTAGACGAATTTGTTTAAAGGAATATAACATCTCACTTTTAGATAAATCGCTTTCTTTTTGAATTGGATTCATATATAATAAAAACGTGTTAAGGAGTGTGAAATTATGAAAGACATTACCGAAACAATGACATTTACTACGGAAGAGATTCGTCGTGAAAATATCAAGATGATTCTTCGTGAAGTAAGTGATGCTTTGGAAGAACGTGGTTATAATTCAGAAAATCAGATTGCTGGTTATTTGATTAGTAACGACCCTGCGTATATTTCTTCTCACAAGAATGCTCGTAACTTGATCCAAAAGATTGAACGTTATGAAATCATTGAAGAACTTGTACGTGCGTATTTAGAGAAATAATGGATCGTATCATTGGTTTAGATCTTGGTTCAAAAACATGTGGTGTATCGATTTGTGATGCGCTTCATATTACGTGTCGAGCTTTAACGACTGTGCGTTTTGAATCAGATGATTATGATGCTTGTTTAGAAGAAGTTTTAAAGCTATTAAAAGAAAATAAAGTCAAAGAAGTAGTTTTAGGCTTGCCAAAGCACATGAATGGAGATATCGGAATTCGTGGTGAAATATCTTGTGAATTTGCCAAGAAATTAGAGTCTTCGGGTATTACAGTTCATCTATGGGATGAGCGACTAACAACGGTTGCGGCCGAAAAAATCTTACTACAGGGGGATGTTTCTAGAAAGAAACGTAAAAAAGTAATTGATCAGATGGCTGCCGTTCAAATTTTACAGAGTTTTTTGGACAGACAAAACGGGGGATTCTAGATCCTCCTTTATTTTTGAAAGGAAAAGTATATTTATGTTAGATTCAAATAGTTTATATGTATATGATGAAGATGGAAATGAAAAAAAGATGACCATCTTATTCACTTTTGACAGTGATGAAACGGGATGCCAATATGTGGTTTTCCAAGATCCAGACAATGATGAGGGCGAAGTGTTCGCATCTCGCTATGACGACAAAGGTCAGTTGATTCCTATCGAAAGCGAAGCCGAATGGGAAATGGTAGAAGAAGTAATCAACACTTTTGTTGAGGACGAGGAAAATGCCGACTAGGCGAAAAGTCAATTCTGTAAGAGTTGTCCTATTAGTCGTTGTATTCATTTTAATTATCGCCGGTCTTGGTTCGATTTTTGTCGTAAAGACAGGATTATCAAGTACGGGCAACGGGGATAAGGAAGTAGTGTTTACCATTGAAAACAATGAATCGTTCGATTCAGTTTTAGAGAACTTGAAAAAAGAGAATCTGATCTCAAATGCGAGTGTTGCCAAGCTTTATGGCAAGGCAACTCACAACACAAATTTTGTGGCAGGTACTTTTGAATTGGATAATGGCATGAGCGTAAAAGATATTTTGTCCACCATTCAAGATAGTACAAAACTAAAGAAAGATGCTCTTGTCTTAAAAATACCGGAAGGCAAATGGGCTAAGGAGATTGCAGCTGAAATATCAAATTTATATGATGGAAAGTATTCTTCAGAAGAAATTTTAAATCAATGGAATGATATTTCTTATATTCAAACGCTCGCAAAGGATTATTCTTTCTTAAATGTAGATGATTTAAATAATTCCAACTATAAAGTGAAATTAGAAGGCTATTTATTTCCTGACACATATTTCTTGGAAAAAGACGACTCTCTTGATGATATTACACGCGTTCTGTTAGATCGCTTTGATGTGATGTATAAAGAGAATAAAAAGGCATTTGATAAAAGTGACTTATCCATCCATCAAATCATCAGTTTGGCTAGTGTCGTTCAATTTGAAGCGAGTGAACCTGGTGATATGGCTAAAATTGCCGGTGTTTTCTACAATCGTTTAGATCAAGGTATGAAACTACAATCGAGTGTAACGGTTTGTTATGCGTTGTATGATGATTTCAACGATCCAAAAGATTGTGAAACCAATCCAGAAGTCGATTCGCCATACAATACGTACTTACATGAAGGCTTACCAATTGGACCAATTCTAAATCCAGGGGATGAAGCCATTAAAGCCGTATTGAATCCAAAAAAAACAGATTATCTATTCTTTGCGGCAGATATATACAACAAAGTGGATGGGAAAGTGCATTACACAAAAACATATGAAGAACATTTAGAAGAATGCGAAAAATTAGGCTTAAATCTGTAACAATGTTTTGCATAATTTAAGGATTATGTTATAATTTTTTGTGCTAAATACAAGGAGTGATACCACATGGCAAATGAAAAATTTTACGTTACCCAAGAAGGTTATAATGATTTAGTCAATGAACATGAAAACCTAGTTCATAAAGTTCGTCAGGAAGTTATCGTCGAGTTGCAGGAAGCTCGTGCACAAGGTGACTTGTCTGAAAACGCCGACTACGATGCTGCCAGAGAACACCAGGCTCAAGTCGAAGGTCGTATTCGTGAATTAGAGGCAATGATCAAAAATGCTGAAATCATTAGTGAAGTCGATGATGCGGAAGATAAAAAGACAAAGAATGTTGTAAAATTGGGATCTACTGTTAAAATCTTAGATTTATCAGACAACCAAGAAGTAACATTCAATATCGTGGGTACAATTGAAGCGGATCCATTCAATGGTAAGCTTTCAAACACAACACCACTTGCAGAAGTCATCATGGACCACAAAGTTGGAGATGTATGTACTGTAAGACGTGTTGAAGAACCATATGATGTAAAAATTCTTGAAATTAAATAGAAAAACATCAAAAAATTACGTATAAGAGAAGGGTGATATTTATGAAACGAACTCTTCTCTTTTTTTGTCTCTTTATTTTCTTTACCTTTACCTGTTTTAACAGGTATACACCCATTACCTTACAAGAAGCCAAGCCCACATTGATGCAAGTGGAAATCAAGGGGGCCATTCAAAATCCGGGTGTTTATACTTTAAAGCGAAACAGCTCGATTTCAAGTTTAATTCAAATGAGCGGAGGCCTACTAGAAAACAGTGATACGTCTAGAATCAGTTTTAACTATATCCTAAATGATAAAGATGTGGTGGTGATTCCAGAAAAACAAGAAGTAAAACTCATTTCTATTAATAGTGCCACACTTGAAGAACTACAAACACTTCCAGGTATTGGTCCGGCCATTGCCCAAAGAATCATGGAGTATCGCAAAAGTAACACATTTCAATCTTTAGAACAAATCCAAAATGTCAAAGGCATTGGTCCAGCCATGTTTAATAAGATCAAGGATAAGATCTGCCTATGATGTTGATACTTTCACTTGGCTTTTTGGCCTGCCTAATCTTAAAAGAAATACTTTGTATACTCTGTTTTACACTTTTCTTTCTTGTCTATCTATACTATCGGTTTAAAGATAAAAGAATTCGGATTCTATTTATTTTATTTAGTCTATTAAGCTGTATCCTTGTATATCCAAAAGAAGTTCAACAACAGGATACATATAAAATTACAGAAATAAAGAAAGGGTACTATATAGGTAAAAATAGAGGTTCTAAAATTCTTATCCAAACAGATTTAGATCTAAGCTTTCAAGATGAAGTTAAAGTCAAACACATAGAGCCTATTCATACAGATGATAATTTTACGCTGTTTAGTTTTACTCGATACAATGAAAATAAGAACATCAGGTTTAAGACGAATTCTGTAGAAATCATCCACAAATCAACATCATTCAAGTCTAGACTCTACAACTATCTAAAGTCGAAACCCAATTCTTCCATTGTCTTATCCTTATACTATGGCATACACGATGAAAGTATAGATGAAATCTATACGATGCTTGGATATGGCTATATGAGTGCATACTACATTGTTTTGCATGTGTTAAGGCGAAAGTGGGATGAGACAAAGATAAGAAGAATCCTTCTAGTCTTCAGTGTTCTATTTGGTCATTTCTTTGTGTTTACACTTGCATTCACAAGATTTGTTTTATATCAGTTGAGTACTCTATTATTCACATCCAAACCCAATCAAATGGCTTTTACGATCCTTTGTTTTGGCATGATCTATCCAAATCAAGTACTATCCATATCTTTTATTTGTCCGCTCTTATTACAACTCGTATCGTATTTTTGTACAGAACACAAATGGATCGTACAAAAGATGGTCTTACTTGGATTGATGTTTATTTACTTTAAGAAAGTGAATCTTATTTCATTGCTTTTCTTTAACATATTTAGAAAACTATATGGTTTGATCTTCTTATTTGGATTTACAGTGCAGGATTTAATAAATCTAAAATTACCAGACCTTACCATTCATTATGCACCTAGAATTTTATTTATAGTTTTATTTATCATCTTCTATATACAATGCTTAAAACACTTTAAATGGAAATATCTATGGATATGTATCGTTCCATTTCTAGAAATTTATTGTAATCCTTTCTTTCAAGTCTATACATTAAATATAGGTCAAGCCGACTGCAGCATCATTGTAGAACCTTTTCATAAAAGTGTGGTGATGATTGATTGTGGGCAAAACCTATATCGTGATAATGTCGAAAGAATTATTATGCCCTTTCTAGAAAATAAGAACATTCATGCGATTGATACATTGATACTTACACATGATGACTTTGATCATAATGGAGGATATGACAGTTTAAAAGACAAAATAGAAATCAAACAAGTTATAGAAGATTCAAATCAATCGGTTCATGTCGATTATCCATTTTATTTGTTGTTAAGTGAAAGAGAATCTAAGGATACCAATGATTCAAGTCTTATTAGTTATTTTACGTATGATCATTTAACTTATCTTTTTATGGGGGATGCGAGTAAACAAATTGAAAAACAATTGATGGCTACATATGATTTAAAAGCCGATGTCATAAAAGTAGGACATCATGGATCGAATACGAGTTCAGACCCAGACTTTCTTGACTCTTTAGATTGTAAGGTTGCCTTGATTAGTTGTGGTTATAAGAATAAGTATGGTCATCCAAGTGTTGAAACACTCAAGACATTAGAAAATTTACACATAAATACACTATGTACGAGTGATTGTGGAAGCATAGCCATGTATTCTTTATTTCACTTTTCATTTGTTGTCACAAACGATGGAATGTTTGGTATAATATGGACATGATTTATATTTTATACGGAAAAGACAAAAGCATGGTTTCTATGAAGCTAGAGGCTATAAAAAAAAGACATCATATTCAAGAAAACGTAAACATCTATGATGCCCAAGCGGATGAAATATCCAATGTTCTACAAGATTTAGATGCCTATTCGATCTTTGATGATGACAAGATGATTATTGTCAATAACTGTACGTTTCTTTCAAGTAAGAATACGACAAACTATGAAGTGGATCCTTTTCTAGTAAGAAAAGATACAGACATGATTCTTGTACTTGTCTGTCCAAGTGATAAACTGGATACTCGAAAGAAAAAGGTTAAAGAAATAAGCAATTACGCGACTTTATATTCTTGTTTAGCACTTGATGAAAAGTCACAAAAGTTTTATGTGCAAGATAAACTGAAGGAATATGGAGTCAAGGTCGATTTTAAAACGTTAGATTGGATGACATCTAGAATGGGACTCGATCCCATGTGCATCCAGAATGAAATTGAAAAGATTTCCATCTATTCAAAACATCCAACGTTTGAAGATGTACAAAACCTATTAGTTGTAGAACCTATGAATGACATCTTTAAAATGGTCGATGCCTTCTTTAGTCAAAATGGGATTTTATTATTAGCTTACTACCGTAACTTTAGAAAGCTGAATATGCAGCCAGTAGCTATCGTTGCGCTTTTGGCAAGTCAAATTCGTTTTCTATTTCAAGTACGCGTATTAATGGATGAAGGAAAGGCACAGGCAACCATTGCCCAAGAGTTAAAGGCCAATCCGTACCGCGTGAAACTGAATATGCAAAAGGCCATGCGCTTTTCAAGTGAAGCCTTACTTTACAATCTATCTTTACTAGCGGATTTTGATCAACAAATGAAAATGGGTAAGATTGATAAAGATGATGGTTTTGAATACTTTTGTCTAAACTTAATGATGAACAAGGAATAGCCTTGTTCATTTTTTGGTATGCCGGGCATGGCATATATCTAGACAGTGAAAGTCTGTTGTGGGGGTTGTTATCACAGTGGTCAACCACTAGCCAAGACCAAGGGTGTCCATCGTGAGATGGAATCTGAAAGAAGGTGGAGGCAAAGTTCCGGTCTGACGTACAGAAATCACGTATGAGGCTCGTAAGAATTCGGATGAATGTGCCTAACAACATAAAATCCTAATGACTGTGGAATATTCAAATGAGTAAACGTGGCAGATATATGGAATGAAAGATATATGACCTTATCCCGGGAGGCCTTGTCGAGGAGAATATCCTAGTAATAACGAACGGCAAGGAGTCAGCAGAGGTCGTAGTAGTGAGGAAGCATCTGTAATGGATGTGGAGCGAAGGACCAAACAAATTCATGGTTATTAATAACGTACAAGATTCCACTGTATGACAAACTCGAAAGTAGAGAAAACTAGAAGCCCAGGAAAGGAAAGGGAAAGTTAGTACAGAGGATGGCGAAGACGGAGGAGGTAACGAACAATGCTAAAAAAAATGATGATACTTTACTAAATGAGCTTTTAAGTGATGAAAACCTTAAAATAGCCAAACAGAGAGTAAAGAAAAATAAAGGTGCATCGGGAATCGATGGCATGGAAGTCAAAGAACTTGATGAATACCTTTCTAAACACCTTGATGAAATCAAGGAACAGATTCGAAATAAGAAGTATAGTCCAAAACCGGTTAAAAGGGTAGAAATACCAAAACCGGATGGGGGTGTACGTAACTTAGGTGTACCTACTGTCGTAGATAGATTTGTGCAACAAGCGATTGCACAAGTTCTAACACCAATATATGAACCGAAATTTAGTGAATCTAGCTATGGGTTCAGACCTAACAGATGTTGTGAAATGGCAATTCAAAAAGCCTTGGAATTCATGAATGACGGCTATCAATGGGTCGTGGACATCGATTTGGAAAAGTTCTTTGACAACGTAAATCATGATAAGATGATTTCACTAATTATGAAAGATGTTAAATGTGGTGAGATAGTTTCACTGATTAATAAATTTCTAAAAAGTGGAATCATGATAGATGATGAATACAAAGAATCGGTTATAGGTACACCTCAAGGTGGAAATCTTAGTCCATTATTGAGCAATATTATGCTTAACCAGTTGGATAAGGAATTAGAGGCTAGAGGATTACGATTCACTAGATATGCGGACGACTGCATCATATTAGTAGGTAGTTCAAAAGCTGCAGACAGAGTCATGAAGAATGTCTCAATATTTATTGAGAGCAAACTTGGCTTAAAAGTAAATATGACAAAGTCTAAAGTTTCTAAGCCAAATGATATTAAGTATCTAGGGTTCGGTTTCTTTATGGACAAGAGTGACGGGTTGTGGAAAGCCAGGCCCCATGCAAAATCAGTCGAGAAACTAAAACTTAAACTCAAGAAACTTACTAGTAGAAGATGGTCAATCAGTTTGGATGAGCGTCTTGAGAAGATTAAGAAAACAATCGTGGGATGGACCAACTACTATAAGATTGGTTACTGGAAAGATGTAGCACGAATGGTTGATGCGCATGTAAGATTTAGATTACGAATGTGCATATGGAAACAATGGAAAAAAGTGAACACCAAGAAGAAAGCCCTGATTAGTCTTGGAGTACCGAAAAGAGAAGCATGGATGCTTGCGAACTGTCGAAAAGCTTATGCAAGATGTGCAAGTAGTTTCTTAAATAATGTACTCACAAATAAAAGACTAAAAGAAAGAGGCCTAGTATTCTTACTAGACCAATATAATTTAAAGCACTGTTAATATGAATTTGAACCGCCGTGTGCCGAACGGCTTGCCCGGTGGTGTGAGAGGACGAAAGTTTTATTACTTTCTCCTACTCGATTTTTAAAATAAAACAAGCGAAGAGGATGGTAAAACAAATATTAAAAAAGACCTCGTGGCGTTAGATGCTGCGGATTTTTTTCATTTTTCCAAATATGCTGCCGGAATGCCAATTTTTTGAAAAGTTTCTGACATATATATTGTGAATCAAGAAAAAAGGAGTGATGAATAATGATACGAGAACAGATTCTGTTTCAATTATATTCAAGAAGAATTATGTAGATATTCAAAATAGCATCCCTCTCCGTCTTAAAACAAAGGAGTCTTGGATGTTTTTTTAGAGCTTTAACAAGATGGCAGTACTGCCATCTAAAATATGGAGGACGATATTTATGGATGAAAACAAAAAGGATAAAAGAAAGAACATTATTATACTGATACTTGTACTGATTATTGCGTTAGGTGGTTTCTTTCTTTTCAACAGAAAGGAAGATGATAAACTTCTGGATGTAGATACTGAACAGAGTAGTTATGTTAAGCCAGAAACCCCTGTGGATCGCAGTAAAAATGTAACTTTGCCAGGCTGGGGTGCATTCAATATTCCTGCCAATACAAAAGAGATTACACAAGGATTTGAATTTCATAATCCAGAAGAGAACTACTGGTATGTTGATAAAATGTCAGTAGACGGCAAGGAAGTGGAAGATCTTGTTGTAGACAGTGGAAATAAAGTGGAATTAAATCATTATTTAAAGCTAAATGGCATTGATTCTGAGGTAAAATCTGTTGGAAAGTATGACAAAGACTTGTTTGAAATCACAAAGACCAAGAAAGGAAAATACCAGATCGAGGCGATTGGATATTCAGACAAGCCACAGACTATCAAGATCAAAACAAAAGACGGTAAAAGTCATAAGATTGGCGTCGAATCTAAGTCTGACTGCTACTACATGACGTTTGCGTTGTATCTTAAAGAAAACGATGAGCTTCTGTATCAATCGGGACTGGTATCACCAAACAACTACATTCAGAAGATGGAAATCTCAAGGCCGTTAAAAAAAGGTTCTTATGATGCCTACATCGTAATCCAGCCTTATCGTTCTGACAAGAAGACAAAGACAAATCAAGGTGTTGTGAATCTAACACTGAATGTAAAATAATCAAACATCTATTCAAGGATTGCAGTACTGCCATCCTTTTGTGTTATATGAGCTTTTATGCTTGGGTGTGCACCTTCCTCCTTTCCATGTACATCCAGACATAAGGGCTTATATGTTAAACCCTTAATGTCTGTATATGTGGGTCATAGACACAGTACAGAACAAATAATCGCAATTTAATTTTAATTTAGGAGGTAAGACGATTATGAAAAAATTTAAAAATTTATTATTGGCTGGTGCAACAGTTTTAGCTACAGTGGTAGCTCCAACAATGAACGTGTTTGCACAAGAAGTGACTGGAACAACTGAACCAACTACTGCAACTACTAACGTAAATTATTTGGTTGAAGGCTCATATAAAGTTTTAATTCACGCAGATATCGACTTCGGTAAAAATGCAGGTATTAATCAGCATGTAGCTAAAGAAGGCAATAAGGTCCAAGTTACAGAAAATATCATTCCCGAAGGAAAGAAATTGAATATCAAGGTCGCTGGATCTGGAGAAGAAGGGGCATTTACAATCACAAACGGCGGTACTGAAGTATTGACATACCATGCTAACAATGGTGGTGCTGAAGATATCGCTGTAAACGGAGATGTGTTGAATGTAAATGCAGGAACCAATACTGGTGAAACTACAATGAAATTCACTTTGGATACAACTACAAAGGGCGCTGAAGTAGCAGGTCAATATAATGGTACATTGACTTATACAACTAGTATCATCAATCAGTAATTTAAAGCAGTACGTACAATTAAATATATGAAGAGCAGGCTTCTATGACAGGTCTGTTCTTCTCTTGATCTTTTCATAAAATTGCTGATCCAAGTCAGAAATCAAGATGGCAGTACTGCCACCTTTCGAATATTTCTGGTTTAGATCAATGATTTTTCAGTTTCTTAAGTAAATGGAATGGAGGAGAGAACATGAAAAAACATTTTGTATTACTGGGGATGATGCTCATACCGATGTTATGGGGTATGAACATGCCTGTTTATGCGGATGAGGCGACAGTGCCTGTTACCTATGCAGTTTCTGCAAAAATCACACTGATAGATGGTGACATTTCATCTGTTGTAGAACTGGATGAATGTGGTCGAATCAGTGAGCCGGCCCATTATTTGAAGGATGGTTATGAATTTGTTGGATGGATGAATGTAGAAACAGGAAAGATGTGGAATTTCAAGGATGTTGTAGATAAAAACATGACACTGAAAGCCGTGTATAGAAAGCTCGATACAGCATCGGTTCCTCAAACATCATCACAAAGACCATCAGAAAAGGTAAATACATCTGTAGATATGGATACAGGACGGTGGATCATGATTTGTGTACTTGCATTGTTTGAGATGGGTCTTGTTATCTATTTAAAGAATCATGTGGATGATGCACAGTCACCGAGAAAGGAGAAATAAAGACATGAAACACGTATGTTTAAAAACTGGAACTCGAATCTTATCAGGTATCTTAAGTATGTCTATGATGGCAGGAATTTTATCTATGCCAGTCATGGCCAACGAGACGGATACATATAAGCCAGTCAATAATTTAAAATTTACATCGAACATTAAAATGAATACTGAAGTGGAATCAGAAGAAGATGGCAGTACTGCCACCGACAATACAGTTCAGGAAAGTGAACCTGCCTCAAATGAGAATGCATCTTCTTCACAGAATACTGTGGATTCCTCTGCATCGGAAACAAACGAGCAACAGACAAGCGGTGAATTAAAGTCTGAGACAACGTATTCTTCAGACAACACATCCGCTACACTTCACATGGAATATACAGATTCTGGTAAAACATTAGAATTAACGGAAGATTCGAATGAATTCTATAAGGATGTGTTTGATAAGAAGCTTTTGGTACAGAATGATTCTTCTAAGAACGTTTTGGATTTTACGGCAAATTCAAATGGTGTCTACTGCTTTGATGTGAATGTTAAAGATGATAAAGGAACAGTGATCGACACTCAGCAGGTCCGATTCAAGATACTTGATATTGCTGAAGCTCAAAATGAAGAACCTCAGGATGAAGAAAATGCGGTTGCACCTGCATCCGTACAGACAAATTCAACTGTACAGGCTAGTCATGATTCAAAATCCTTAGGAGTCAGTTATACAAGTAATGGCAGCTACACATGGACGATTCCATCAGAAATCGACTTGAATAAGCAGGATACTTTGACTGTATCAGCTACAAAAATCAATGAGGAAGCCAATGCCAGCTTGAAAATCAGTGTTAAATCTGAAAATGGATTCAATATGAAATCCAGTTCAGGACGTATGGGTGCTTATAAGATCACAAAAGATGGAAACCAAATTGTAAACAATTCCATTGTTCTTGAGACTACATCATCAGGCACTACGACAGCAGACCTGAAATTTACTGCAAACCCAGCCAATTTTATGACTTCAGGAACTTATAATGACACATTGACATTCAAAGCACAGAATGGATATGCAACAGGAACTGTACTGGAAATCGAAGGAATGAAGTTCATCGTTATGTCTCAGACAGATGATGATACATACATGCTGATTGATGGAGAAAGCCTTGGAAATATGCAGTACCAGCCAAATGTGGATTCTGATGGAAACTACAAAGTTGGAACATATGAAACACCGAATGAGAAGCGTCCTGATGGCCGGTATTCCAATACTTATGAAGGAAGCTACATTGACAACTATCTAGAAAATACGTGGTATAAACAGCTTCCTGAGAAGCTACAGAAAGCCATTCAGGCAACGGACATCAAGCAGGCTGCATATAATAGTACTTCGTCAAATCCAAAATGGAGATACTTTGATCCGAATGGAAGTTCAAGCTACGATTGGTATTATAATGAAGGCACTACAGAGAATCCAAAATGGGTCATCTATTATAAGGCAAACTT
>OMBB01000287.1_pt1 | contig 29407 bp, 21 predicted proteins | sample 1673961 | NCBI WGS metagenome assembly OMBB01 (sample SAMEA103958135, study PRJEB25191) | human gut metagenome | reverse complement strand
GGTGTCGCTTCGCTTGCCCTGGGCTATGTGCTCCATTGGGCTTTCAGCCCGCCCTCGTTAAATCCGAAACGTCAATAAGTAAGTTATGAAAGCCCTTAAAGAACGTATTCTGCGCGACGGCAAATGCTTTGAAGGAGGCATTTTGAAAGTCGATAACTTTATCAACCATCAGATGGACCCCATCTTGATGAAATCAATGGCTGTAGAGTTTGTACGCCGTTTTGCCAGCACCGACATCAACAAAATTATCACCGTCGAGGCCAGCGGTATAGCCCCCGCCATCATGGTGGGCTATCTGCTCGAGCTGCCCGTAGTGTTTGCCAAGAAAAAGACTCCCAGCACCATGGAGCACATGCTTGCCACCAAGGTATTCTCGTTCACCAAGCAGCGCTCTTACGATGTGTGCGTGAGCAGCGACTATCTGTGCAAGGGCGACAAGGTACTCTTCATCGACGACTTTCTGGCCAATGGCAATGCCGCCAAGGGCATACTCGAATTGGTAGATCAAGCCGGTGCCGAACTCGTGGGCATGGGCTTCTTGATAGAAAAAGCCTTCCAGCACGGCGGTGACGAACTGCGCCAAATGGGCATTCATGTAGAGTCGCTCGCCATTATTGAAAGTCTTGACAACTGCGAAATTAAAATTAAGGACGATGGCTACGACAGATAACACAACAACTCCACAAACCGAAGTGGCCAAGAGCGGTTTGATATACGGACTCAACGACCGTCCGCCCTTGCGCGAGACACTCTTTGCCGCCGCCCAACACCTGTTGGCCATATTCGTGGCCATTGTCACCCCGCCGCTCATCATAGCCAGTGCGCTCAAGCTCGACACCGACACTACCAGTTTCCTTGTGTCCATGTCGCTCATGGTGTCGGGTGTGGCCACCTTCATTCAGTGCCGCCGCATAGGCCCCGTAGGTTGCGGTCTGCTTTGCATACAAGGCACCAGTTTCTCATTCATCGGCCCCATCATAGCCGCAGGCTTGGCTGGCGGACTTCCCGCCGTGTTTGGTGCCACAGTGGCCGGTTCGGTGGTCGAGATGTTTGTGAGCCGCATACTCAAGTATGCCCGCCGCGTCATCACCCCCTTGGTCAGTGGCATAGTGGTCACACTCATAGGCATGTCGCTCATCAAGGTGGGCATCAGCGCCTGTGGTGGCGGCGAGGCAGCCAAGGCTGCCGGCACCTTTGGCTCTGTTGGAAATGTAGGTATTGCAGCCCTTGTGCTTGTGCTCATTGTCTTTTTCAATCGCAGCAGCAACCGCTACTTGCGCATGGGGTCCATCGTCATCGGTCTCGTTGTGGGTTATGCCGTGTCGTGGAGTCTCGGCATGGTCGACTTTGGATCGGTGCAGAGCTATGGCGGCTTTAACTACCCCAACCCCTTCAAGTATGGTTTTAGTTTCGACATCTCGTCCATCATAGGTTTGGGCTTGGTATATCTCATCACCTCCATCGAGGCTTATGGCGACATTACAGCCAATTCGCTCATCTCGGGCGAGCCAGTCGAGGGCGAAACCTTCATGCGCCGTGCCCAAGGCGGCATCTTGGCCGATGGCTTCAACTCAATGTTGGCCGGCTTGGCCTTCTGCTCATTCCCCAACAGTATCTTTGCCCAGAACAATGGCATGATACAGCTCACGGGTGTGGCCAGTCGCTATGTAGGCTACTTCATAGCCGGCATGTTAGTGCTGCTGGGCGTGTTCCCCGCTGTGGGCATCGTGTTCTCGCTCATGCCTTCGCCCGTGTTGGGTGGCGCCACCTTGCTCATGTTTGGCACAGTGGCTGCGGCCGGCATACGCATCATTGCCTCGCAAACAATCAACCGCAAGGCTACCTTGGTCATGGCCATCAGCTTCTCGCTGGGTTTGAGTGTGGAGCTTGTACCCGAAATTCTCAGCCAGTTGCCCAGCACGGTGCAGAGCATTTTCTCATCGGGCATTACCACTGGCGGTCTGGCGGCTATCATCTCTAATTTGGTGATACGAATTAAGGAGTGACGCCGTGCTCGCTGATGTGCAGATGCGTGCATACACTGCTTAAATGTATTATTTTGAATACTGTCTGCACACTACACTAATTGGCTCTAAGTCGCTTGTAATCATACACTTGTGGTGTGTAGGTACATCTGCACTTTGCCTGCACTGCAAGTCATGTGCAGGCACGGCTCGCAACAAGTGCACGTGATTGTGCCGCTTGCGTGCAAGTATGGCAGAATTGCTGTAACGGGAGGTAGAAAAATACGTCGTTCCGATTGTTTTTTCGTCCTCCCGTTGCTGTTTTCCCGCCCTCCCGTTGCCGCCGTAAACGCACCGCCGTTCACTGTAGTGTAGATGGTGGTGTATATAAAAACGGAGGTTGTCTGCACGCTTTGCTATGCTGATTATCAGTGCGCTACGCGCAAAAGTGCAGCGCGCTGACAAATAGCACAATAATAAATTGTAGTGGCCATTCATGCAGTGTAGTACGTGTTGTGTGCACACGCGTGTTGCCGTTCAAGTTCCATACGTACATATTTATAATTAAAGCCATGCGTAAAATATTGATGTCCCTTCTGTCGGTGCTGCTTGTTTGCACGTCGTGCAGCAACGAGGCCGACGATGCTTATGCCCATGAGCGTGCCTTCTTAAAGTTTCCGTATGCCAACGACGTGGCACCCCTGTTCACTGCGTTGAACAACAGTGGCCAATGGTGCTGCATAGAGTTGGGCACGAGTGGTTTCATTTTCAAAACATTCACGCAGTCGGGTTCATATCCTTACACGTCCGAAATCAAGAACTATGGTCAGCCACAGTGCGTGGCGGGTTTTGTGGTGGGCAAGTCGTCGCTGCCCGACATGAACATGCAGTACCCCGTAATAGCCTACGACCTGGCTTGTCCCGTGTGTTACAGTCAACACCTCATCACGCGCAAACTCACCTTGAGTGCGCCCGAACAGCTCACCTGTACAAAGTGCAAGCACACCTTCGACCTCTCAAACAGCGGTTTGAGCAGCGACGGCAACCGTTTGTTGCGTTACCGCACGGCGCTTTACAGTTCGCAGGGTAGCGGCATGCTGGTGGTGATGAATTAGTTTGCTCGTTGCGGCCGCGAATGTGCTGAAATGCACAAAAAATAGGCTTATCACAAGCATACCTCCAAACTATGCACAAGAAATCGTGTTTTCTTGTGCATAGTTGTTTTTATATGCACAAAAAAGTGGCTTTTCTTGTGCATAGACCATTTTACAAGCAAGCTTAGTATCCTTCCTGTGCGGCACCAAGGCTTGCTTTTGCTGATTGATGGGCTGATGCACTTTTAGTGTAAAATAATATTGAACACCTACGAAACCCTTGTTTGTGCAGTACAAAAGACGAAATTCATAGCATTTCAGTGTATTTTAGCAAAAATTAAGTTGGCGGGGGGTGTTTTTCGTTTCTTGTTGTATCTTTGCGGCGTATTGATTAAGGCACAATTTATTGGTTTGTTAAGCGGACGAATCTTTAGGTTCAGTTTTTTTTCTTTATAGCGGCAGCGAAAGCATTCCTTACAAAATGGTCAACGTGTTTTGACCGCCATTGCATTTGCTTGCATTGTCGTTCGCTACGAAATGATCTTCATTGATGACAAATGAAACAGCATATTCCTTGAAGGGATTGTTCATGCTCATTATTGCCAATAAGCGCTTGTTAGCTCTATTAAGCCTGTTCATTTTACTTCAAATCCTGCCATGCCGAGCGCAGAGGGCAGGACTCAAGACAAACGCACTCTGTTGGGGCGCAACCACTCCCAATGTCGGTGTAGAGTTAGGGCTTTCGCCACGAACCACGTTAAACGTTGCGGCAGCCTACAATCCGTGGAACTTCAGCCGTGGGCGCAAAATGCACCTATGGGCTGTGCAGCCCGCCTTGCGCTACTGGTTCTGCCAGCGTTTCGAGGGCCATTTTGTGGGTGTGCACGCCCACGCAGCTCAGTATTACGGCGGTTTCAAACAAAAACTCTACGACGGCTACTTGGCCGGAGGTGGCATCAGTTATGGCTATGCTTGGCTACTTTCTCCACACTGGAATGTTGAGGCCGAGATAGGCATAGGCTATGCCCGTCTGTGGTACAAGGAGGGTGAACGCATCTACTGCGAAAAGTGCAGTATATCGCGTCGCCACAACTATTGGGGGCCAACCGTGGCCAACTTGAGTGTGGCTTACGTGTTTTAAGCACAAAAGGCTCTTTCAAGCCTCGTGCAAGTAGTTCAACACATGGGTGTTACCTGTCCATTCGTACGCTGTGGCAGGCAGCAGCAAAATATCGTTTTTTTTAATCATGCGTATTTTACATACATTGTCGTTACTGTTGGCTTTATCGCTGACGGCAGGTTGCGCACACCATAATTTCGAGCAAAATCGTGTGCATCTTGAAGCAGACATGTTGCCGCTGTGGCACACCAATGCAGCCGGTCGCGCCGTGGTGCATACCACCTTTGTCGTGCCGCGTAAGGCACTGACGCGCCGCCAGCGTTTGATAGTCGTGCCGCAGATGGTGATTGGTGCCGACAGTGTGGTGGCCGAACTCACCCCCCTGGTAGCCGACCGCCGTCAGTTCAGTCGCAAGTTGCATCGCCGGCAGGTGCTCGAGGGTTACGCTGACCCTTACAGCCCCATGGCCTTGCATTATGACAAGCAGCATGTGGCCCTTCTGCCCTATGCCGACACATTGCACATGCCCCTTCCCCTGCGTCAGGTCCGCTTGCGTGCAATGCTCACCACCGATGGTTGTGGCCGCTGCACAGCCATCGACACATTGGCTATGGGGCGTGCAGTCAATGCAGTGGCCGACTTGCCGCAGCAACTGGCACAGTTTGCACCACACACCTTTGTGGTACGTCCCAAGGTGGTGACGGGCCAGGGCGAGGCGCGCTTGCTCTTTGTAGTAGACAAGTGGGACATACGTGCCGACATGGGGCGCAACCGCGTCGAACTCGATTCCATGACAAAGCGTCTGCGCCCGGTGCTCACCGACTCACTTGCCACACTCACCAGCCTGACCATAAGCGGTGCGGCTTCGGCCGAGGGCAGCTACCGTCACAATTTGATGTTAGCCACCAATCGTGCCGCCTCGGCCCGCCGTTGGTTGCTTGAGCAGTTGCATTTGCCGCCGCGTTATGCCGCGCAAATTAAGGTGAGTGCCCGCCCCGAAGGCTGGCAACCCGTGTTGGCAGCCATGACCGCTGCAGGTTGTAAGGACTCAGTGCTCGTCAGCAACATATTAAAGCAACATCCGGGTGGCAATGACGATGTGCAGGAGCGGTACATACGCCGCTTGGCCTGCTGGCCCGACATACGCGACCACTATTTGGCAAAGGACCGCCGTGTAACCTACACCTATGTTTACACTTTGCGCAATTTTACGACCGACGCCGAAATGCTACGCCTCTACGCTACGCGTCCCGATGCTTTTAACGAAGACGAGTTGCTGCACGTGGCCGACCTCCAGTCCACCGACACGGCGCGCATGGAGGTGTACCGCACAACCTTGCGCCATTACCCCCAGTCGGTAGTGGCTGCCAACAACTTGGCTGTGCTCCTGCTGCGTGCCGGCCATGCTGCCGAGGCCGTACAGACAGCCTCGGCCATTGCCCCCGACCGCCGTACCGACACGTTGCGTTGCACCCTGGCCTATGCCATGGCAGCACAAGGCCGTTATGCCGAAGCCCGTCAGGTGCTTGGTGCAGGTGAGGACTCATGCCTGAGACAAGCCCGCCAGGCTATCGACAGCATGGAATAAGTAGTTGTGCCTAAAAAACGGTGTGTAGACCGAATTAGTTAACAAAACAGACAAGCTAAACGGGACAAGCAAGACTCCCGACAACGGGTAAATACAGTCTATACAATGACAAAAGTAATCAAACAAATGTTCGTACTCATGTGGCTGCCGGTGCTGTTGGTTAGCTGCATTCGTGACGAATTGCCACCTTGTCCGCCCTTGTCCTTGCATGTGGGTGTGGCCGACTACAATTACAGCAATGCGGGCAGCTTTGCCGACGAACCGATAAAGCCCGAACAAGCCCCCTTGTCCACCTATGTCAAATCGGTGGCATGGCACATAGTTGATGTGCAAACGGGGCGTGTGGTGGCCGAGCAGCACGTTTTTCCAGCTTCAGACACCGCATGCCAAGCCACCATCAACCTGCCGGCCGACTTGCCTTTTGGCAAATATGCCGTGACTGTGTGGGGCGGACTTGAAAATGAGACTGAATTGCCTGCGATTTTGCCGCTCGATGAGGCTGGCGACCCCTACCTCGTGTGCGACACCGTGCAGTACGATGCTTGGCATTATGACCACACTTTGCTGCTGAAACGCGTCAAGAGCAAACTTCACATTGATGTAGAGAACCTGCCGCCGCAGTATCATGCTGCTGCCTTGTCAATAACTGAAACGGGGGTGTTTGCCGGGGTGGACGACAAGTTTGGCTACAACGGAGAGTGTGTGATGCGCAACAGTTCGCGGTTTGCTGGCACAGAGGTTGACACACACACCATTTTGCCTCCTTCGGTGGCACGCAATGCCACCCGTGTGGGCATTGGCATATACGACGAGAATGGCCGCCTCGTGCCGCAACTCGCCCCCACTGATGTGGTGACCACCCTTTACCGCAACACCATAACAGGTCTGCGCTATGTGTATGACACCGAAAAGAAAGGGTACGACATATATGTGCGCATCAACGACGAATGGGAGGCAGCACACACTTTGGACATAGAATAACTCGATAGAATAACACGCAGGCGGAAATGCCGGGCCGACAAGTTGACAAGCAAGCATGGCATGCCACATACACTTTAATTACGTTAAGCGTAGAATGACCAGAAGCTTATAAAACTCGGCAAACGAACCTGTCACCACGTAAACTTGTCAGATTGTTTGCTAATTCCGCCAAAGCATAAGGATAACACATAAACTGGTGCTCAAAAACACCAGCTTAACTAAAACATTAAAACAATGAAGAAGTATTTCATTTCAGGTGCAATGCTTGCAGGCCTCATGTCGCTTGCAGCTTGCAGCAACGACGAAGGCGTCGTGGCAGACAACAATGGAGCTGAACAGCAATTTACCATTACATTGGCAAGCAGTGGCGACCGTGCCACACGTGCCGCAGCCGACCGCACGCTCGAGAGCGAAGCTGCCGGCCAAAGCATTGAGAAGGTAACACTCGTAGTACGTTCGCAGGACGACGGTGCGGACAAGAACAAAGTGGTATACACCTACACACTCGACAACTGGAACGGCACAGCCGCTAACTATGATACCAATGGCCATGGCAAGAAACTCACTTTTACCATACCCAAGGCCGACAAGTTGGGCGCTGGCAGTTATGTTGTGACGGCAGTAGGCTACAATGAAAGCAACTACACTTTGTCTTTGCCAAACAAAGGCGATGTTGTAGACAAGAATATAACTGCCACCACACCGACAGGTGCCGAAGCCAAGGAGGTGTTTGCCGGCGAGCAAAAGTTTAACGTGACAGCCGATAAGAAGATTGAGGGAACTGATGCCAGCAAGGCAATACAGAGCGTAGATGTGACCCTGCACCGCCAGGTGGCCGGCGCTTATGGCTACTTTACTTCAATTCCTGCCAAGATTGGTAAAACCGAGGTGGCCAGCATACGCATGGTATCGCGCAGCAAGAACACGGTGCTCACATTCGGCTCATTCAACAGCTCATTTACGACAACTGATGCCAATGTGATGTATATGGTTAATGGTTCGGTGCCTGCCACCAAAACAGCCAAATTCCTTAATGGCGATGAAGCAAATGTATTGTTCAGTGCCCAAATAACCGACTGGTTCCCCGGTGGCGACGAGAACAAAGATGGTGTGTACGACAAGAAAGACACCAACTGGACAAAGCACTACAGCGGTAGCTACTTGAAAGGCTCAGTGTTTGCCAGTAATTTTATCGTACCATTCAGTGCAACGCAGGGCAAGTCAACCCTTGAACTGCAATTGCTTGATGCAACAGGCAATGTGCTCTATGCTTGGCCTGTGAAGTTGGACGCATCGAATGCACAGGTTGGTAAGACGGGCGAGACGGCATCAGCCGATTTGTTTGGCGCAGGCACAGCCATGGGCTTTGCCGAGACTGCCGATGTGTTCAGCTTGTTCCGCAACCACATCTACTCAATAGGTATTCACAAGCAGGGTACCAGCACCACCGATCCCGAAACTCCCGTTTCTGGTACCGATCAACCCACTGACTTGAGCAAGATACAGAACGTTGTAATCCGCGTGAACGACAACTGGGAAGCTCTGCATCACATGAGCATTGACGAATAGTCTTATTGGCTTAAACCCTAAAATTACATACAAAAGGTTCAAGGGCGTTGTGCTGTGTGTGCAGGTTCTTGAACCTTTTTGCTTTAGAATATTTTTGTATGGTAAAAGCATTGTCGTAGATGCCATAAATATGCGCTTGGGCGTTTTACCATACATCAATGTATTATGCGCAATGAATTATTCTATCAAAATATGTGCCTCAATCGTGGTGGCATTATTGTGTGGGTTGCTGCCTTCGTGCACAGCCGACACCGTGTTGGCAGATGAGGGTGCCACGCAAGACCATGTGAGCGTATGTTTGCAAACATCGGCTCGTGTGCAACGCACTACGCTGCAAAGCTCAGACAATGTGCAGCATGTGGAGTATGTGCAACTGTACATATTCAAAGGCACAGGCAGCGATGCCGAGTGCATTAAAAGCCTCGATGTAGACTGGCAACAATCAACTGGCCAGACGGCGTCGCAATTTTACAAAATAGACCCTAACATTTTCGTTTACGACGGAAGTACTACATACACCCTGCTGGCTGTTGGTCTTGACAATAAGCCCGGCGCCACCGGTGAGGGTGCAGGCCCTACTTACAATCTGCCAGCAGCCATAACCAATGGCACCACGCTCGGACAAGCCGTGGCCCGTTTGGCCACTGGCAAGACTGCGCACGATATGAACCATGCTGAACTCTTTGCCGGCACGGCAGAATGCGTGCCCCAACGTGGCAACAACTTGGTGACCATTGACCTGTACCGGCGTGTGGCCGGGGTGCAGGCTTATCTTAACGACATACCCGAGGGGGTGACCGACATCAAGTTGGTGCTGTATAAAGACCAACATAGCGAAGTGCCCCTTGTGGCAAAGCCCGATGCCGCAGATGGTGCCTACATGGACCATGGCACAGCCACAGCCGATGGCAGCACCACACTGCTTGACCTGCCGGTGAATGAAGGCACGCTGGCGGGAGTGGCCGTGACGGGCACCACGTTGAAAAAACGTGTCGGAACAGTGCTTGATGGCGCTTATGTGTTGCCGGTAGAGGCCTCGGCCGACCAAGGTACAGGCACGCTTAATTTGAAACTTTACAAGGGCGGTGTGCTGTATAAAACCTACCGTGTGGCGGTGGACGATGGCAAGACCCGCAGCTACAACTTTCCGCTCCGGGCAAATTGCTTCTATACCATCGGTACACTCAATTTGCAACAAAATGAGCCGCTCAGCTTGGGTGAGGCAACCGCTGACATAACCATACGTGTAGAGCCGAATTTTGAGAAAGATCATGACTTTGATATTCAGTAAAAAGAAGTATCGATGCACCCGGCTGTTATGCGGGGCATTGGTAGCTGTGCTTGCAGCCTGCAGTGATGACATCGCCACGGTGCCGCCTCAACCGACAGTAGGTGAGGTGGACAGTGAAAGCGTTGCCGTGCCTGTAAGTATCACCTTTGGCGGCACTTATGCTTTACCCGCAAACACCACCCGCTCGGCACCACCGGGTGCGGCTACCGACCCTTACGATCCGAAGGTGGACGGCGAGGCCGCTGCAGTGCAAACCGACCTGGTGCGTATCGTTGCCTTCAGACGCAAGGTGACAGGTGACGACGAAGCAAGCAGCGAGGCCGTTGACGAGGCTGCAACCATTAGCGACAGTGAGTTCGTTTATGACCCTACCAATGACCAAAAGGTGATGTGTAGCCGTGCCTACGCTTCGGACCACCGCTTGACGGCTACGGGCAAACTCAAAAAGATGCGCGGCTATCAGTATCGTGTCATTGCTGTGGCCTACAGTTCGAGCATTGCTCTCCCACCATCGCATAACTTGATACCCGCTGCCACGGGTGAGCAAAACTTGTTTATGCTTAATTTGCAAAACGGTACCACTCTGGCTGAGGCGCAAGCCGACATAGTCAAGGCCAATGTGACTGGTTGGAAGGAGTTTTTGTATGGTTCTGATCTAAGGAAGGATGATGATTGCTTGAGTGGTTACCTGAGTTATGCGCCGCAGTTGTTCTATGGCGAGTGTCATACGGCTATGGGCAACCGTGTGGTGCACTTCAGAGAGCAGCAGAGCAATGGCGAGATAATTTCGAACTCACCATTGACGGGTGTGTTGTACCGTGGCATGGCACGTGTGGAAATGACACTCAGCATAGACAAGCAGAGCAAGGGCGATGTGCATTGGGTGGCTTTGATGGCCAACCATACCAACACCGCGGTCAAACTCAATAGCTACGATGCCTTTGCGCAGGCTTTCAACCCGATAACTCAAAAGCTTGACAAGGACACCTATACCGTGATAGCTATGGCTGAGGGCAACGATGTGATAGCCAAAGGCAGCACCATAACTCTTGGGGCTTGGGTGTTGCCCACGGCAACCCGCTTGGCACTGCGCGTGTTCTGTAAGAAGAACCTACGACTACAACAACCGCTCGACTATCCCATTACAACCGCCAATGTGTCGTCTGCCGAACAGGGAACGGGCATTATCGCTCCCGACGTGAGCGATAACACCTATTATTTACGTCGCAATCAACTTTACAGATTTAAGGGAAAACTCTTGACTATTACGGGAAAGAGCAAGTTGGGAGACTAAAAGCATATAAAGAACTATGATACAACGCATAAGTGTGCTATTAACCTGCTGCTTGTTGCAGTTTGCTACCGCGGTGCTGGCGCAAAGTGCCAGCGATACGCCTACGGCCGACGGTCTGCTTGACAGCAGACGCACCGTGTGGTACGACCGCGATGCCAATGAAAATCAGCCAACAGTGTCGAACTGGAAGTATCTGGAAAACCGCCGGGCACTGGTGGGCAGTGGTTGCACGGTGAACAAACTGGTAAGTGCCGTAGGGGTGGGCGAGTGGGTCGACAGCTTGGGCAATATAACCAACGAGGACTTGTCGGACTATGCCACTTTCCCCTCGGTGCTTAAAGCGGGCGTGACGGTTAACCCCATAGTGAGTGTGCGCGATAAGAACAACTATTATGGCGAGGGCACTGAAGCTGGTTTTTGTGTGGTGGCCTCATCGGGGGCCAGTGTGCTTACCCTTGATGTGGTAAAGGCTATGAGCCTGGTGTTCTATCGCGATGGCGTGCTGGGTAGCACCATTCCTGTGCAGGAGGGCCAAAATGCTGGTGGGGTGAGTTTGACGCTTATCAAAATCCCCGGTTCGGACGAGACATGTATATGCCTTACTGCCAAGGCGCGCGAAATATTTGACGAGGTGTGTTTGCAGCCCTCGGGCGGTGTGAACCTTGACTTGGGCATGGCACTCAAAATTAAATATGCCTTTGTGGGCCGTGTGACACAGACACTGCTCACCGATAATGGTGTGAAAGCCTATGGCGAAAAGGTGGGGACGACTGCCCCCGGGGCTTACATCAAGTCGGTGTCGGGAGAGAACCCCGTGCTGCTCGGTATACCTTTTCCGGTAACAGATGAGGAAAAGAAGAGACTTGTTGACGATGACCTGAACAACTATATGTCGCTCACTCCGTTTGTGGGATTGGCTTACATGGGCGGTGCAAAGATAGAATGTGCCCCGGGAGGCGAGAACGATAACGGACAGGAAGTGTTCAAGGCTGGCAGCGAGGTGGGCTTTAAGTATAAAAATGTTGCGTTGCTCGACCTGTCGCTCGGGTCGGCCGTTAACATAGAACTGTTTAACCGCGCAGGCAAGAATGTGCAGACCGAGACCCTCTCGGCCGGCGTACTTGGTTTGGGCGTGGCCACGGGGGGTGACGGCACGGCATCAATACTGGCCAAATGCGACTTTTCGGGGGCGCGCATAGCCTTTTATGGCGGTTTGAAAGTGGACTTGGGCGGCACGCGTGTGTATTATGGCTTTGTGAAGGAGGCCCCCGATGTGGCACACCATTGTGACATACGTACCACTACCAACACCAATGTGTGCGACTCGCAAACATCATTCCAACTGCACAGCAATCCGGCCCTGTCGGTAAGCTGGACGCTGTTGCTGCAGCCCGAAGGGGCTAATGCCAAGGTGACAGCCTCGGGCTATGTGACGGGAATGAATGTGCCAGGCGAATACACCTTCCGCGCCACGGCAGCTGATGGCTGCCACGACGATGTGACACTGGTGGTGGGTGACAACTTTGGGCTGGACAAGACCGAGCATTGCGGCACAGACTTTGTAAACCTTGACCAGGCTGTGTATGGCACTTATACCCTGATGAACGACCAGATACCTGATGGCTCGGGTTCGTTGGTGTCGATATCTAACCTTGAACATGCTGAGAACTTGCTCGACAAGGACTATGGCAACTATGCCACTTATGTGGGTGGCCTCGGTGTGGCCAATAATCTGGCTATTGCAGGTGTGCAGCGCACAGACGGACTCATGTTTGATGGCACAGCCGACCAACAGGGGGCTGTGAATGTGGGCTTCGTGGTGGAGAGCGACAATGAGGTGATTGATGCTAAGGTGTTGGAGTTCTTCCAAATACGCTGCTACAAGGATAACAAGGAGGTGTACCGGCATGTCATTAGCGAGAGTAATGCCATTGGGGCGGGTGTGGGCACCAGCACAAAAACGCAGAAGGTGCGTTTCAGCATACGTGTCGAACCTATTGACAAGGACGCCAAGCCCATACAGTTTGACCAGATAGTGTTGTGGAAATCGGGTGTGCTCGATCTTGGACTGTCAAAGTTGAAACTTTACTATGCCTTTATGGAGGATAGCAACTCGCCTTGTGCCAATGCGTTGAGTTGCGGGGCAGTGGTGTTGAGCGATACAACTGGCACCAGCATCAATGCCAATGCTTGCCAAATGGCAGGGGCTGTAAAGGTGGCGGGGGTTGACGATAACCTGAGTTGCCTGGTTGATGGCAATCTTAACACGGCCATGACCATAGTGAACACTGTTGATGTGGGGGGTGGCTCGGTAATAGCGGTGAATATGGGCCACACACTTGACTTCCGTCACCAGTTGGGCATTGTGGTGGACCAAAAGACCTATGCTCTTGGGGCTTCGGTGGGTGCTTGGCTCACGGTCGAAACCTATTATAAGGGTAAGCCTACGGGTGATAAGTTTACCGATTGGAAGGTGCTCGGGGCCAATGTGATAGGTTATGGCGAGAAGAATTTGTTGCTTATGCAGCCCAAGGAAATGTATGACGAGATAAGGCTGACCATAGCCGGGGTGGTGTCGGCATTAGACGTTCAAAAGTTTTACGGCATATTCCTGCGTGGGGATATTGACAACGATGGCATTCCTGATTGTAAGGACACGGAATCGTGCAAAACTACAATAAAGGACATTGCTATTACTGATGTATGTAAGGGCGGCAGCATTACTGTAAGTGGTACAGGTACCTCGGAAACGGACTACCGTGTGGTGATGAAGGAGCAAGGGATAAATGACGCATTTACGACGAACACCACTGGAGATTTTTCGCGAACTTATGTGATGTCGGTGTCCGGACGCTATAATTTGCTGGTATATGATGGCAGTGGCAATTTGCTGACCAGTGTGCCATATACGGTACACCCTAATCAGACGACTTGGCGCAAGAATGCCGCTACGGCCGACTGGAATGAGTGGAATAACTGGACGAATGGCTCACCCTATTGTTGTACAGATGTGGTCATTCCCTCGCAGGCGGTGCGTTACCCTGTGCTCAGTGTGGCCGAGTCTGAGGTGATGCGTGCTGACTTGTTTTGCTGCAACAACATTCATTTTGAACCGCAAGCGGCAGTGGGCGCACCACAATGTCTGAACTATACCAAGGCGTGGGTAGAGTGGGCGCTTGCTCCCAACCGCTATTACTTGCTTGCACCAACGTTGCACGACACCTATACGGGTGATGCGTTTGTGCCGGCCAGCATGAAAGGCGTGCAGACTGGTGATTACTTTACAATGCTTGATGAGACAAGTGCACCGCAAAACCGCTTTAATCCTATCATATACCAACGCTTGTGGAACAAGACGGCCCCTGGAAAACTGTTGGGTGATGGAACAGGCGAGCAGACAACTGTGGCTGTGACGCAGACGGAGTGGACCAACCACTTTAACCATCTGAAGCATTTGTATGGTTGCGGTGAAGGCTTTTCGTTGTGGGTGGATAACGATGCACTGCCCGCAACGCAGGTGTTCCGTTTCCGTTTTCCGAAGGAGCATACTGCCTATAATTATTACAATAACTATGACCGCACACAGCTTGCATTGCAGGAAACGGACTTTGACCGAAGTCGGGCAGGGCGCTTTGTGTATGAAGACGATGCAAACACCACACCGGAGAATTATACTTATAAGGGCTATGTGGGTGGTGGAGAAAATACGCAGCAGCGCCATGTGTATAAGGGAAGCGTGCCGTTGACATTGCACCTTTCGGGCGAAAAAGCGGGTACATTCTTTTTGGTGGGTAATCCGTTTCAGAGTTATATCAATGTGGCTCGTTTGCTCAAGGGCAATGCTTCTGTCATAAAAGGTGTGAAGCTTTACGATGGTAATACTAACAATACCGCCGTGTTGGCTGATGGGCAATTGGTGGGTGATGCCATGCGCATTGGGCCGGGAGAGGCTTTCTTTGTGGAGACTGATGAGGCTCAACAGTCGGTAGACTTGGTGTTGAACGGTGACATGCTGACCGATGAGGTGCCGGAGGAGGGGGCCGCCGCAGATGCTTTGTGCTTGACTCTGACGAGCAAGCATACGGGGCTTGAGGCTTCGGCGTGGATTGTGACGGGAACAAAGGGCTTGAAGGGCTCGGCCACCTTGTTTGATGCCGGGGCCAAGCCGCAGCTGGCTCTGTTCGCTCAGTCGCACGATGGGGAAGCTTGTGATGTGACGGTGTTTGATGGCAGGGCTTTGGACCTTGGCATATATGCGGCACAGCATGACACGCTGACTTTGCGCTTTGCTGCAAAGGGGCATACTGATTTGACGAACTATGCTTTGCTTGATCGTTTGACGGGTGATGTGTGCGCGCTTTATCAGGGTATGACATTGACGCTGAACACGTGTGGAACGGATTTGGGACGTTATGCCTTGGTGGCTGCAAAGACAGCCGTAAAATGTGAAACTGTTTGCCATTCTCATTCTTTGAGGGTGGTGGGGCATGACGTGCAGGTGCGTTCGGACGCATCGGACCTATGTGAGTTGCAGGTGCTTGCAACTGATGGACGATTGGTGGCCACATCGCGTGCTGCACACGCGCAGTTGTTGGAATGCCGTGGTGTAGAAACTGGGCTGTACGTATTGCGCGTAACGGACGTAAAGGGCAAGTGCACCGTATACAAAGTGTGGGTGGATTGAATGAGATGTGTTGCTTGCTTTGCTTTGCCAAGTTAGGCTGCACCTCAGTAAAGCGAAAGAAAAAGTACACTTTTTCTTTCGCTTTACTTTCGGTTTGCACTAACTTTCCTTCGTCAAGTTAGGCTGCGGTTCGGAAATGAAAATGAAAGTCTTTGAACTTTCATTTTGCATTTCACTCACCTTGCACTAACTTTGCTTCGCCAAGTTAGGCTGCACCTCAGTAAAGTGAAAGAAAAAGTACACTTTTTCTTTCGCTTTACTTTCGGTTTGCACTAACTTTGCACCTAAAAACTCACGATGAGTGCTTTAGATATTATAAATAAGTATTATGCCGACAATGAGCCTTTGCGCAAATTGCTCATAAAACATAGCAAACAGGTGACGGATAGGGCGCTTAAAATCGTTGATAATCACCCCGAGCTGCACATCGACCGTGCCTTTGTAGAACAGGCGGCCATGCTGCACGATATAGGCATATTCATGACCGACGCACCTGCCATTCACTGTCATGGCACGCACCACTACTTGATGCACGGCTATCTTGGCGGACAACTGATGCGCAAGGAAGGACTCGACAAGGTGGCGCGCGTGTGCGAACGCCATACTGGCACCGGACTCACACCTGAGGTGATAAAGGCACGCGAATTACCTTTGCCCGAAGGCAACTACCGGCCCGAAACACTTGAGGAACAACTCGTGTGCTATGCCGACAAGTACTACTCAAAGAGCCACCCCGACCGCATACGCTCTGCCGAAGATACAGCTAAAAGTCTTGAAAAATTTGGACACGAGGGCGTGGACATTTTCTGGAACTGGGTAAAGCTGTTTGAACCCGAATTGCTCCCCTCTGCCGGGCGGTGAACAACCTGCACCGTAAGGCGCACCCGGCATTCACCCCGTATTATATCCCCCCCTCCCAACACAATTCATGCGAAAACTATCTCTCTTCATACTGTCATTGCTGACCACACTATGCGTTGTGGCCAGCCACTTGCGTTTGCAGCCACAGCAACCGGTTGTGCCAGCAGTACACGACAGTGTGACGACTGACACCACACCAACCAAACAAACCGCCGCCACACCACGCACCGCAGACGCAAAGCCGCGTGTGCCGAAGGACGAGGCGGCCGCCACGGACACCACACACTGCGATTCGGTGAAGGTGGACACCGTCAAGACCAAACCAGGCATTGACTCGCCGGTAGAATATCAGGCTACCGACTCCATGGTATACGACGCCGCCAGTGGACTGGCCTACCTTTATGGTAAGGCACAGGTGAACTATCAGAACATGCAGCTGACGGCAGCCAAAATATCGATGAACATGGACTCGAGCATGGTGCATGCTGAGGCCCGTGCCGACTCAACGGTGGAGGGCGGGCTCGACGGACGTCCGCAATACACACAGGGCACCGACCAATATGACAGCGAGCGCATGTCGTTCAATTTCAAAACCAAAAAGGGCTACATTCTCAACGTCAACACCAAACAGGGCGACGGCTTTATGACGAGTGAACGCTCAAAACGTGCCGCCGACGGTACACTCTACCTCGAAAAGGGGCGTTACACCACTTGCGATGCCAAGCACCCGCACTTTTATTTGGCACTGTCGCGTGCCAAGGTGCGGCCGGGCAAGGACGTGGTGTTCGGACCGGCACACCTGGTGGTGGAGGACGTGCCACTGCCGCTGGCCATACCCTACGGTTTCTTCCCGTTCAACAAAAAGTATTCGTCGGGCTTTGTCATGCCATCGTATGGCGACGAAACGAGCCGCGGATTTTACCTGCGCGATGGTGGCTACTATTGGGCCATCAACGACTATATGGACCTCAAGGCCCTGGGCGAAATCTACACCAAGGGCTCGTGGGGCTTGAGTGCCGAGACCAACTACAACAAGCGCTACCGCTTTCGCGGCAACTTCTACTTTAGCTACTTGCGCACGGTGGAGGGCGAAAAGAATATGCCCGACTATGCTGTGACAAAGAGCCTCAAACTGCAATGGACACACACTAAGGACTCGAAGGCCATGCCCAACACCACCTTTTCGGCACGTGTGAACTTTGCCTCCGAAAACTATGAGCGCAAAAATCTTGAGAGCATGTACAACCCCCTGTCGTACACGCAGAGCACCCGCGCCAGTTCGGTAAGTTTTGGCCACACGTTTACCAACATCGGGCTAAGCATATCAGCCTCGGCCAACTTGACACAAAACATGTGCGACTCCACCATAGCCCTCACACTGCCCGATGTGAGCATATCGTTGGCACGCTTTTACCCCTTCCGCCGCAAGCATCAGGCGGGAAAGGAGCGGTGGTACGAAAAGATTTCGATGTCGTACACAGGACAAATGTCAAACTCCATCACCACCAAGGAGAACCTGCTCTTTAAGTCGAACCTGATAAAGGACTGGCGCAATGGCATGCAGCACCGTGTGCCAATCGATGCCACCTTCCAGCTGTTCAAGTACATCAACATATCGCCATCGTTCTCGTTTCGCGACATCATGTATGCCTCACGCATCAACCGCTCGTGGAACACGCTGCTGCAGCAGGAGGTGTGCGACACCACCTATGGCTTTTACAACCTCTACGACTGGAATGTGGGCGTAACAGCCAACACCACGCTCTATGGTTTTTACAAACCGTGGAAAAAGCTCTTCGGCGGAAAGATTGTGGCCATTCGCCACGTGTTCAAGCCCGCTGTCACCTTTAGCTATGCGCCCGACTTTACCGCCTCGCGCTATGGCTACCGCAAGGAGTATGAGCGCACCGATGCCTCGGGCAATTCAACCATGGTGGCGTATTCGCCCTACTCAAACGGCATATATGGTTACCCCTCGGGGTCGAAGCAGGGCTTGATATCGATGTCGGTGTCGAACAACCTCGAAATGAAGGTGCGCTCCGACCGCGACTCTACGGGGTACCGCAAAATATCGCTCATCGACGAACTTTCGGCCTCGCTGTCGTACAACATGGCGGCCAGCCGCCAGCCGTGGAGCAACCTCAGCACACGACTGCGACTGAAGTTGGGCAAGAACAAAACCTTCTCGATGGCGGCAGTGTTTGCCACCTATGCTTACAAGTTCAACGAAAACGGTCAGGTGGTAACCTCCGACCGCACGGAATGGAGCTACGGACGCTTCGGACGTTTCCAAGGCATGTCGCAGAACCTGTCGTACACGCTCAACAACCAGACGTGGAACAAGTTGATGGATTTTCTGCACGGACGCCGCAAAGCCGACAACTCGGCCAAGGACAACACTGCAGACGCTGATGCCGACGATGTGGAAGATGCCAATGTAGACCCCGACTTGAAGACCGCGCGCAAGGGTGGGGGGAAACCCAAAAACAAGGCCAAGGTTGACGCCGATGGCTATCTCACCTTCAGCATGCCATGGTCGCTCACACTGTCGTATGGCATCACCATGGCCGAGGACCGCAGCCGGCAAATCAATGTGCGCCGAATGCGCTACCCCTTCTCGTTTACGCAGACGCTCAATGCTTCGGGCTACCTGCGCATAGCAGAGGGGTGGAACATTTCATTCTCGTCTGGCTACGACTTTGAAATGCACAAGTTGTCAATGACAACCATGTCGCTCTCGCGCGACTTGCATTGCTTTGAAATGTCGGCCAACGTGGTGCTCAAGCCTTATTCGTCGTTCAATTTCACCTTCCGTGCACGTGCCTCCGAATTGGCCGATGCCTTGAAGTGGGAGAAACGCAGCTCTTACTCAACCAACGTGGAGTGGTACTAAACGAGGGTGGAGTGGGGGAGTGGCCCATGCCGCACGTACATACATTCATTCATGCTAAAGCATAACATTACATACCAATTTAACAGACACAAGTTATGAAACTGAAATCACTCTTTGCTCTGGCGGCAGCTACTATTGCAGCCGCAGCCTTTGTAACGTCGTGTGATGACGCAGACAACGACTTTCACCAGTTTTACTGGCAAGGCACACATAACAACAACGCCCTCATTGTTTATGCCGACCAAACAGAGGACTCAATCAAAGTGACGAGTACCGATACTTGGACATATACTTGCGAGAGCGACTGGATGCAGATGTCGGTTAACGGCAAGCCTGCTCCCGACACACTCGTGGTGCGCAAGGGCTACATTGACCGCAGCCGTGCCACTTTCACTTTCACGCCCAACACAACGGGCCAGGAGCGCACAGCCACTTTCACGCTGACAAATCCCACCAAGCACATCGGCTCGTTCAGCCCCGTGTTTACGCAGAAACCTTATCTCAACATCAGCTTGCCGGTTTACGACAGCACTACGGGCACTTTCACACTCAAGAATATCAACTCTGAGGGTTTGTACAGCGCCACCACCAAGGATGGGGTTACCCTCACAGCCAAACCGGTCATCACCTTTACGGTGTATGCCGACGGGGCCGAACTTACCGGATTTGATGATTGCGACTGGCTTACGCACACGCTTTCGCCGGCCGACATACGCAAGAATGTGCTTTGTACCGACACGCTCAAGGTGTCGCGCAACACTACGGGCCATCAGCGCAGCGTGACGCTCACGCTCAAGTCGAATGGCGTCAGCACACCCATCACGGTGGTACAGAATTAAGTTTGGCGTTACATCACCATTTACTGTAAACCACTAAACGCTACCAGCAAACGCAAGCACTAATGGGGGCGACGCGTCTCGCGTCGGGAAAAATGCAATGTTCTTACACTAAATAATGGTTCGTTGGCAGCACTAATTACACGCCTGTCTGTGAGCCTTAGTCTAAAATTCCGACGCGGGACGCGTCGCCCCCATTAGTGTTAGCGTTTGGTGCTTGAGATTGTTCGTCTACGTTTTGCCGGACAGCAATAATTGCCATTAGCATGGCGGCCGTCGCGTTATCCTTGCTCATGTCATTTTAATTATTTATCTTTGCAGAAGATAGGCTGCACCTCTGCAAAACACTCAAACAAGTTTGGTGTTCTGCTCTCAGTTTGTACTATCTTTGCACAAGATAGGCTGCACCTCGGCATAAAGTTCAAGCGAGCTTGACTTTCTGCTCTCAGTTTGCACTATCACGGCCCCGTAGCTTAGCTGAATAGAGCGTCAGATTCCGGTTCTGAAGGTCCAGGGTTTGAATCCCTGCGGGGTCACTACACGCCTTTTGTGCGTTACAAGATAATGAGGAGGATCCGTCAAAATGCGATGGATCCTCCTCGTTCTTTTTATCTTGGACACTAGTTTACCAAAAACACACGCAAAGCCTCTACATTGGCATTGGGCTGACAGTCGGTCACGGCAGAGTCTACTGTATGAATAACGCCTGCCGCACCACCCACGGCAGTGGTTATCACCTCCTTGTAGGCAGCAACGTTAGGCCCCATGGCATCACCCAGTTGGTGTCGAATGCCTCTTTCACATATTTCTGTTCAAGCCCTGCCTCGTTCATGTGGGCCAAGCAAAGGTAAATGGTCTGTCTTTTATTGCATGGTTGTAATATTTCTTGTGATGGATTATACGTTATAAATCGCACTACTTTTTGTGCAATTATGGTCAAATGGGGCTTATTTGGGGTATATTGCACAAATAATAGTGCAGTTTCTTGTAAATATTGCACTATTATTTGTGCAGTTATATGTACAATAGTGTTGTCAGTTCTTATGTAATTTGTAGTGATAACATAATGGAACGAACAATTAATGAGTTCTTTTCATCAGGCGTCAGCCCTTATGTATCTTACAGGCAGGGCGGGCAGCCCTGCCTCAGCTTATGTAAAAAACCACGGCACCAGCCTTATGTTACTTATGTAGCTTATGTTCTTATGTATCCCGCGCTAAGCGGCCCAAGGGCGAACAGCCCTTGAGCCTCATAAACAAGAAAACAATAGCAAAAAACGCTACGGCGTAGCCCTTATGTTCTTGAGGGCACATGGACGCAAGTCCAAGCCCGTATGTCTTGAAGCACTTTTGTTCTTCTGTTCTTATGTCCTTATGTTCTCCGCGTTAGCGGCTGACAAATAGCGCTACGGCGTCAGCCCTTATGTCTCTTGAGGCCACTCGGACGCAAGTCCGTGGCCAGCCGCGCAGCGGCCTTATGTATTTCTTATGTAAACCTATGTTACTTATGTTTTCCGCGCTAAGCGGCTAACACAAACGTAATATCTTCTGCTCGAGTTTCGGTTTTAACTTGAACGGGCTAAATCCGAAAATTGAGAAAGTACTTTTTTGCTTTTTCCTCTTTTATTGACTATCTTTGCCACGCACTCACTTTGATAGGGAGTGCAAACTCTTAGTATTAACCCTAAAATCTACATTACGTTATGGGACTTTCTGAAGCTGTGAAAAGTGTATTTTCCAAGTATGCCACTTTCCAAGGACGTGCCTCTCGTTCAGAGTATTGGTACTTTTACCTGTTTAATATTTTGCTTGAAATAGGCTTGCTCATTGTTGGCTTTATTTTAGGTGCTATCTTAGGAGATTGCGCAGGAGCTTTTGCGGGCATGGGTTGCGCCTACGTACTGCTTTGTATCTATGGTCTTATTATCCTTATTCCTAACATTTCCGTATTTGTGCGCCGTATGCACGATATAGGTCGTTCTGGTTGGTGGTATTGGATTGCCTTTGTTCCTATAGTGGGCGCCATTGTATTGTTAGTGTTCCTGCTGACGGGCAGTGATCGCGGCGACAATCAATATGGGCCGGAACCCCTTTAATGAAAACGGGTATTCGTCTTACGAAAAATCCGCTTCACCCTTCCGCTATAGTGCGGAGGATGAGGCGGATTCTTTATGTTTGGTAGAGAGCAATATGTTTCGCGCAAGCTTCAGACAGGCATTCAAGTTACGCGGAAAGGCCGTTTATGTTGTTGTCCATCGACCACAAAGGACGATGATTTACTCTATTTCGGATTTAGCAAGGGCGGGCTGAAAACTAAATCCGAAAGCTGAATATGCGATATTGCAAAGTCTGCGTGAAACGGCGGGCGAAGGAATAATATGAGAGCGAGGACATATTGCTCTCATATTCTACCTCCGTGTTATCATCGTATGCAGTTGTACACTCTGCTACCCCAAATTCTGCATCAGGGTGCTCAGGTTTGCGGTAAACAAACGTACCGATATGGCCAGCAGAATGATACCGAAGAATTTGCGCAACAGGTAGATGGCTGCGGGCGATATGATGCGCTCCACCTTCTCGGTAGCTTTCAACACGATAAATACAAAAATCATGTTGAGCAACAAACCTATCAATATGTTGACGGTGGCATACTCTGCACGCAGCGACAACAGTGTTGTAAACGAACCCGCACCTGCCAACAGGGGGAACACCACCGGTATGAGCGTGGCCGACTTGATAGGGCCCATATTCTTAAATATCACCACATCAAGTATCATCTCGAGCGACATGAGGAATATGACCAACGAACCTGCCACGGCAAACGAGGCAATATCTACGTTGAACAGTCGCAGCATGGCATCACCGGCAAAAAAGAAGCCAAGCAACAGGCCAAGAGAGATGAGCGTAGCCTTCCAAGCATTGACAGGGCGCCCCTGCTGCTTAAGGGTGATAAACACGGGGGTCGAGCCCAATACATCGATGACGGCGAACAATACGATAAAAGCACTTGCTATCTGCTGCACGTCTAATCGCGAAAAGATGTAAGAGAATGACATTTTGCTATAATGGTTTACTATTATTAGAGCCACCCTTAAGCCCCATGGCAGGACCGAGAATACCCGGCCGGCAACGCCTCGCACCGCCAGTCCGCCAATCAAGCATGCCAACGGGGCTGGGTTAATTGATGGCACAAAGGTACTGCCTTTTTTTCAACTTAGCAATTTGCCGTCGCACACATATCAAAAAAAAACACTACCTTTGTGCAACTTAGTCATCCGTATCGCAACATGAGCAACTATATCGTATCTGCACGAAAATACCGGCCCGCCACCTTCGACAGCGTAGTTGGCCAGCACGCACTTACCACTACACTCAAAAACGCCATATCGCAAGGCAAATTGGCACACGCCTACCTGTTTTGCGGGCCAAGAGGTGTGGGCAAAACCACCTGTGCGCGTATTTTTGCAAAAACCATCAACTGCCTCTCGCCCACTCCCAACGGCGAAGCTTGCAACGAATGCGAAAGTTGCAAAGCCTTCAACGAGCAACGTTCATACAACATACACGAGCTTGATGCCGCATCTAACAATGGTGTCGACGACATTCGCGGATTGATTGAACAAGTGCAAATCCCCCCACAGATAGGACGCTACAAGGTGTTTATCATCGACGAGGTGCACATGCTCTCGCAGGCTGCATTCAATGCCTTTCTCAAAACGCTCGAAGAGCCGCCCGCACACGCCATATTTGTGCTTGCCACTACCGAAAAGCACAAAATCATGCCCACCATATTGAGCCGCTGCCAGATATACGACTTTGCACGCATCACCGTGGCCGACACCATCAAGCACCTCGAATATGTGGCTGGCAAGGAGGGCATCACCTACGAGCCCGAAGCACTGCACGTCATTGCCGAAAAGGCCGATGGCGGCATGCGCGATGCGCTCTCCATATTCGACCAGGTGACAAGCTACTGCGAGGGGAACATCACCTACCAAAAGGTGATCGAAGACCTTAACGTGCTCGACTACGACGAATACTTTGGCATGACCGACACGCTCATCAAAGGCGACATTCCCACGGCCATGACAAAGCTCAACAACATACTCAACCGAGGGTTCGAGGCCAACTACTTCATTGGCGGATTGGCCACCCACTTCCGCAACCTGCTCATGAGCCGCGACGAGCAGACGCTCCCCTTGCTCGATGTGAGCGAGCGTGTGCGCCAAAACTACCACGAGCAAGCCAAGCGCTGCGAGCCTAAACTGCTCTACCGCGCCCTCAAGCTGTGCAACGACTGCGACAGGCATTACAGCACAGCCCGCAACAAGCGCCTGCTGGTAGAGCTCACGCTGATAGAGGTGGCACAAGCGGCCGTGGGCGACGACGACACGGGGTGTGGGCGTCGCCCTACACGACGACTTAAACCCATATTCAAGCATGCAGCCGCTGGCTCAGCCGTAGCTGCGCGCCCCATCTCCACCACCACGCCCCAAGTGGCTGCCGCACGCCCTGCCGCCAACGGTGCCACCCCTCACACTGCCACTGCACAACCAGCCGCGCAAACACCGGCTGCAGCAAGCCCTGCCAATACCCCCAGCGGCATATTGGCCACACAAAGCACCTACCAGCAACTCGTTGCCGCGTCCAATAACAGCGGCAAGCGCATCACACACAATGTCAAAGTGCTGTCCATATGCGAGGAGCTGCAAAAGCAGAACAACACGGGCAAAGCGCCAGCAGCCACCAGGGCCACACAGGCCACCACCGCGCAACAGCCGGCCGAAAAGCTTAATACGCCTTTTAACGACGACCGCCTGACCTACTATTGGTTTCGCTACGCACAGCAGCTGCCCAAGGAGAAAGCTGCCACCGCCGGCCGCATGAAAAGCATGCCGCTCAAACTCGACACCGACACCTGGAGCGTAAAGGCGGTAGTCGAAAACGAACTGGTAGAGGCCACCATGCGCCAAGAGCAAATATCGCTGATGAACTATCTGCGCACACAACTGCGCAACGACTACATCACGCTGCACTTTGAAATAGCGCCCAACAACATGCCGCGCCGCGCCACAAGCCGTCTTGAGCGCTACAAGTCGATGTTGCAACGCTATCCCGCACTCGAAATGCTGCGCAAGGAGTTCGACCTCGAACTGGCATAAGCACGAACATCATCTTAAGGCGGAATTAGTAAACAAGTTGACAAGTTAACGGGTTAACAGGTAAGTTTGCCAAGCTTTATTAGCTTCTTACCATTATGACTTTAGCATAATAAGTAGTGTATAGCATACTTACTTGTTAACCAGTCAACTTGTTAACTCGTCAACCTGAAAATTCAGAATTATTACGACCGCCCTTTATTATTTTGCAGCGCGTTTGGCACGGCCAGCGCGCGGGCGCTTATTCTTCTTGGCATAGTTCTTTTTGCCGCCCTTAGCCTTTTTGGCCTCAGGTGGCGGCACGGGTGCGCCCCCGCTCTTGGCAACCTTTTCGGGCTTTATGTCGCCACCCTCGTCGCCCACCAGGGCAAAGTCGAGCTGGCGACGCTCAAGGTTAGCACGCTCCACGCGTATGCGCACCTTGTCACCCAGGCTGTAACGCTTGCGGTAGCGGCGGCCCACCAAGCAGAAGTTGCGCTCATCGAACTCATAGTAGTCGTCGAGCAACAAGCGCAGCGGAACCATGCCCTCGCACGAGTTCTCGGTAATCTCCACATACAGGCCAAACTCCGTCACACCGCTCACTGTGCCGTCGAACTCCTGGCCAATGCGGTCGGCCATGAACTCAACCTGCTTATACTTGATAGAGGCGCGCTCAGCCGTGGCAGCCAGCTGCTCCATGTTCGAGGCGTGTTCACACAATTCCTCATATTTTGTCTGGCTCACCGAGCGTCCGCCCTCAGCATAGCGTGTGAGCAAGCGGTGTACCATGGTGTCGGGATAGCGTCGTATGGGCGATGTAAAGTGGGTGTAATAGTCAAACATCAAGCCGTAGTGGCCAATGTTGTGTGTGCTGTAGCGCGCCTTCATCATGGCACGCAGCGCCACCATTTCAACCACCTCTTCCTCCTTTTTGCCCTTAATGTCTGAGAGCAGGCGGTTAAGGCTCTTGCTCACCTCGGTTTTGGTGCCCTCGGTGCGTATTTTATAGCCAAAGCGTGCCACAAAGCCACTGAGTTTCTCCATCTTTTCGGGGTCGGGCACATCGTGAATACGGTAGACAAACACCTTGGGCTTCCGGCCGCGCGGCACTACGGCTATCATCTGTGCCACACTGCGGTTGGCCAGCAACATAAACTCCTCAACCAGCTTGTTGGCGTCCTTGGCCACCTTGACATAAGTGCTGATGGGGTGCCCCTTTTCGTCCACCTCAAAGCGCACCTCTGAGCGGTCAAAGCCTATTGAGCCGTTTTTGAAGCGTTTGGCGCGCAGTATCTTGGCAAATTTGTCAAGCTGTATGAGTTCGGCCGCATATTCGCCCTCGGGCTCTGCGCCAGCGGGCAGTGGTTCGGGGTGTTCGCCCGGCAGGTTGAGGTCGGCCTCTGAGGCCACGCCGTTGCGCTCGAGTATGGTTTGCACCTCCTCGTAGGTAAAGCGTCGGTTGCTCTTGATCACCGTGTGTGCCAGATGCCAGTCCTTTATCTCGCCCTTGTCGTTGATGTGGAATATGGTAGAGTAAGCCAGTTTCTCCTCATCGGGTCGCAGCGAGCATATAAAGTTGCACAAGCGCTCGGGCAGCATGGGTATGGTGCGGTCGACGAGGTAGACACTGGTGGCACGCTTCACGGCCTCCTTGTCAATGATGTCGCCCTCCTTCACATAGTGCGACACATCAGCAATGTGTACACCCACCTCCCACAGGCCCTTTTGCAGCTGGCGTATTGACAGCGCATCGTCAAAGTCCTTGGCGTCGTGCGGGTCGATGGTAAAGGTTGTCACCTCTCTAAAGTCCTCGCGGCGTGCTATCTCCTCGGGCGTGATGTCGGACGAGAGTTTCTCGGCCGCCTTCTCCACCTTTTCGGGGTAGGTGTACGGCAGTCCGTACTGCGCCAGTATGGCATGCATCTCGGCATTATTCTCGCCCTGCTTGCCAAGTATGTCCACCACCTTGCCAATGGGGCTTTTCGAGTCGCTGGGCCACTCAATAATCTTTACCACGGCCTTGTCGCCGTTCTGTCCGCCGTTGAGCTTGTCTTTGGGTATGAAGATGTCGTTGGCCAGCGAGCGGCTCTCTGTCACAAGAAAGCCGTAGCCGCGCTCCACCTGCAGTTGTCCTACAAAGGTGTCGTTGGCGCGTTCAAGTATTTCGGTCACCTCGGCCTCGCGTGTGTGTCCGGCGCGGCGTGCCAGCATGGTCACCCTCACGCGGTCGCCGTCGAGCGCGTGCAGCGAGTTGCGCTCACACACCAGTATGCTCTTGCCGCCATCGTCGGGCACAAACGAGTTGCGCCCGTTGCGCTTGCGCACAAATGTGCCCTCCATCACGTTAGAGCGCACAGCATTGCGGTAGTGCCCCTGTCCGTCGGAGGTTACATAATCGTCGAGCACCAAATCGTTGAGTGCGTCCATCACTATCATTTTGGCCGGGTGGTTGCTTGCCTTGAAGTGGGCAAACAGGTCCTTCACGTCATATTCTTTCTCAGGGAACTCGTTGAACAGGTCGACGAGCTGCTGTGCCACGGCCTTTTTCTTAAGGCGCGAGCCAGAGCCTCCCTTTTTATCTTTCTTTGCCATAATTTCATGGTTTTGTTTTACAGCTGCTCCCAAGAGCGGGCTTAATACTTACAAAGTAACGATATTTTTCGGGAAAGTGCAAAGTCTTTAATATATAATAACGCTGTAAGAGATACAAACTTCGTACTTTTGTTGCCAAAATAACCGCACACTATCACATGTTACACAAAATAGTAGTCATGCTGTTCATGCTGTTTGCCCCCTGCGCCCCCATGCTGGCGCAGCAGCCCACCGATGATGCAGGAAAGCAAAACACGGAGGTGGAGGAGGTGGAGGTGCCCATTATGACGCAGATGGGCACCGTGCAGTACAAGGGCAAGACCATTCCGCACATTATCATGCCGGCGCTGCCCAAGTATGCACCGCTCACGTTTAAGAACGACCGCGAGCGGGCGGAGTACAACCGCCTGGTGTACAACGTAAAGAAGGTGCTGCCATGGGCCAAACTGGCCAAACTTACCATTATCGAGACGGTGGAGGTGCTCGACCAGCTGCCCGACAAGCGCTCGCGCGATGCCCACATCAAGGAGGTGGAGCGCGGACTGAAGGCGCAATACGGCCCGGCGCTTAAAAAGCTGACGCGCTCGCAGGGGCGCCTGCTCATCAAGTTGGTCAACCGCGAGTGCAACCAGACGGGCTACGCCATAGCCAAGGCTTTTATCGGCCCATTCAAGGCCAACTTGTACCAGGGCATTGCCGTGCTGTTTGGCAACAGCCTCAACAAGAAGTATGACCCCGACGGCGACGACCGGTACACGGAGCGCGTGGTGCGCATGGTGGAGGCTGGTTTGATATAAAAGGCCGCCCAATATCGCTGTCCGGTAAAACTTTTCTGATATAATATATTGCTACATGCTATCAGACGCAAGCACCAAACGCAAGCACTAAACGCAAGCACCAGACGCAAGCTCTAATGGGGGCGACGCGTCTCGCGTCGGGGCATTTTTCAGCAACCTCGTCCCGCAGACATCAAGACAAAGGCTCACAGATAAGCGTGTAATTAGCTGTCTGTGAGCCTTTATTTAGTGTATGAACGTTGCATTTTTCCCGACGCGAGACGCGTCGCCCCCATTAGTGGTAGCGTTTCTATCAGATTGACAGGTTAAAAAGCGGATTTGAGGCCAGGGAAAGAACTGTTATGCCAGGAAATTGCGCTCTAATGGGAGCGACGCGTCCCACGTCGGGGCATTTTTCAGCAGCCTCGGGACACGTCGGACATCGTGCATTAAGACAAAGGCTCACAGATAAGCGTGTAATTAGCTGTCTGTGAGCCTTTATTATCGCACTTGCACGCACTTTTGCGGAGAATAGACGCCTTAATCTCCGCAAAATGTGCGGAGATTAAATTAAAGGCGAGGCGGAAACAAGGGGGGCGGTTTTTCACTACTTCGGTTATAGGCGTATTCTGTTCACCCGTTTTTATAGTCATAAGAGGGTGTGTCAAAACTCAATTTGTGCGGGCTGAAAGCCCAATGATTGTCCATAGCCCTGGGCAAGCGA
>OMBB01000250.1_pt1 | contig 32020 bp, 19 predicted proteins | sample 1673961 | NCBI WGS metagenome assembly OMBB01 (sample SAMEA103958135, study PRJEB25191) | human gut metagenome | reverse complement strand
CCCGACGCGAGACGCGTCGCCCCCATTAGTGCTTGCGTTTAGTGCTTGCGTTTAGAGGTTGCGTTGGGAACTTGCGTTTAGTGGTAGCGTTTGGTTCTTGAGTTTATCGCTTGAGTTTATCGCAGAATGGCGTAATTGGTCCCAATATCCCTTTTGGGGTTATGGGGTGCAATGGGTAACAAGTTGGCGGGTTGGCAACCACCGGATAGATATCCGTTGGTGTGCCAACCCGCCAGGTTGTTTGTCAATCAGTTATTTGATATGTGTATTTTGCTTACTTGATTACCTTCTTGCCCGTGTTAGTGATGAAGAGTCCCTTGGTGGGATTCAACACGCGGCGGCCCTGGAGGTCGTAGTAGCGCACGGCCTTTTCGCTGCCATTTGCCACGGTAGCATTGTTGATGTCTGTTACAACTGTTTTGGCTGTGAGCACAAACTTGGTGCTCCAGGTGTTGTCACCAGCAGCAGAACTCCACCAGTTGAATTCGCCAGTTCCTACGTTGATAACCAAATAAGAGTTTTCTGCTTTGTGTACTGCTATCAAGTTGTAGAACCCATCGTTCTTGACAAGTTTCCAAGCCTGAGGTGCTGCGCTTGCAGCCAACGTATTTCCTGAGCGAAAGATATATGTGTCAGCATCTTTTAGCTTGATATACACCTGGCCAGCCACAGTAGCGGGTACTATTTGCCACTCGGCAGTGTTGTCAGCCTCAGACTTTGCTTTGGCATCGGCTGAGATGTAACCCGCACCTTCGAGACTTGAGATGGTAGAAAGGCTCGAGATGGTGAAAGTAGTCTCATTGTAATACCCGTCAACGGTGCAAGCTGTTTTGCCCATAGCCTCTACAGCAGCATTGAGCGCAGCTGTAGCTGCTTCGTAGTCGGTAACAGATGCCTCGTAGGTAGCGATAAGAGACTTTACATTGTCAATGGCCTCTTGGCTGTACTGACCTGCCTTGGCTGTGGTTTCGTCTGTGTATCCTTCGTTTGTGGTAGCGGCCTTGGCCTTTGCCAAGGCTTCCTGAAAAGCCTCTGCTGAAGGGTCGCCACCAGGCACAATCCAGTCGATGGGGAACACAGCGTAGTTGAGTGCATAGCCCTGTGTGCAGGCATTGTCTTCGTAGAAGATGGCGATGTCGCCGTCCTTGGTGATGTCCATCGTAGAGTAGCATGAGCTGGGAGCGCATATTACGATGGGGTGACCCCACGTCTTGCCATTGTCGAATGATGCCTTTACGGTGACGTTCTTACGAGAGTCATTGTTGATGTATGAATGGAGCAACACCTTGTTGTTGTAGTAAAGTATGTCGGCGTTGCAAGGATTACCATTGATGTCGGCATTGGTGGTTTGTGTGCCCCATGTCATACCGCCATCAGTTGAGGTGTTGAAGCCACGCTGACCGCGCTGGCGTACAGAAATCATCACTGTGCCATCGGCCAACTCTACGAGTTTTGACTCGTCGCCGCCGCTGTAAGCAGACTTGGGTGACATCTTCCAGGTTTCGCCTTCATCGTCAGAATAGATGATGTACTCTTGAATGGCACCTGTAGCAAAGCGGTGGCTCATGGCAAACATGACGCGGCCATTGAGCTTGGCGTCCTTTTGGCGCTTGAGGCAGATGCCGCGGCCAGAACCTGCAAACGAACCGAGAACCTGGCCCTGTTCATAAACGCCCTTGTAAAGTTCGTCGGTCAGTGCGCGGGCCTGTGACCATGTGTCGCCACCATCGGTTGAAGTAATGATAACGGGCACAATGCGGTTGCCATCTTCATTCTTCGAATCGAAGTAGCCCTGGCCACCAACCATCAAAGCGATGATTTTGCCGCTGGCTGTTTCGACCATGGTAACATCGCCAAAGCCCTTGTGCTTCCCGTCTTTGCTTGCTACAAGTGCCTCGTCGGTTTCATTGCCTACTACCCACTTGTGGGCAGACCATGTTTTACCATTGTCGTCAGAGTGGCGCTCGTATACGTCGATGTGACTGGGCAAGTCGCCACCATGATTGAAACGGTTGTCGGCCATGGTTACTACGCGGCCGTTCTTTGAGGCATTAGCACCCTTCTGATTGTGGAGTACGACCATTGAGGGGATACGCCAAAAGGCTGTGCCAAGGTCGTTGGGCATGAAGGGTACGCTCTGCACCTTGTAGACGCGGGCAATGCCTTCGGGGTTGCCATTTTTGACAGTTAAAGTATTGTCTTCGTTTGTAATGCTTGCTACTTCAACATCAACCTCATTGCCAACAGCTGCACTTTCTTTGATGTCCGCTGTAACATAATAGAGTGATCCGCCAAAAGGCACATTATAATCGCTATTAAACGGTATTGTAACCTCGTTGGCAGTAGGTGTAGCTAATTCGCCTACTACAACAGCATCGCGCTTGCCATTGCTCACAAAGTTCGCGTTGTTTGACTTGTATACCTTAATGTTCTGCAGGTCGTTAAAATCAGTCGCGTTCAAATTCAACTTGACATTCGCATTTCCTACGTTTCCGACAAAACCACTTAACATGGCCGTGAAGCTAAGCAGCACTTGATCCTTGTTGCCTGCTGCGTAGGTTTGTGTACCAGGTGTAACAGACACAGAAGTAAAGCCAACCTTTGAGTTCAGTTCTTCTTTAGAAATCTCTTGCAAGTGCCAAGCCGAAGCGGTGTTAAGGCCTCCTTCCCATGTAACCAAGCGAGTACCATCTTTTTGAGCATGCAATGGGTTCTTGCCTTCAGGAATAATGTTGAAAGCACCTTGGCCCAAATACTTCACAGTGTACTTTGTCTTAGGTTCTTTTGAAGTACGTGTTCCGTTTTTGCCATAGCCTTCCTCTGTTGGCTCAATGTACTCTTTTGTTCCGTAATTTTGCAAGTAGAACTTTCCGTCACCAGCATCAACAAATGTCCAACCATAAACAGCCGAAACCAATTTGTTGCCCCACAAAGGCCAGCCTCCGCTTTCGTTGCAATACACGTATTTGCCCTGGCAATAATCCGCTGAGGGACCTGAAACAATGTAATAAGATTTTCCAGGCTGCACCTCAACCATATCATTCAAGAACTTCTCCTTAGCTGCAGTAACCTCTGCATCTGTTGAAGTTTCTGACAATATAACATCTAAGAAAGCCTTACGCGAAGCATCTGATTTATCGCCAGGATTTATACCTACCGTATAACTTGCCAACTCATCATAAGCAGCTTTTTTAGTTTCGTTAGTTATGCCTGCACGCGTTACATCAATAAACTGGAAGCGACAACCTTCATCTGACGTATTGTTACCGTCACCATAAGTGATGATGGGAGTATTTGCAAAATTACTTTGATGCAACTGAACATTGCCCGAAGCTACAATGTAATAGTCTGCTTTATTTTGTATTTCAGTTGCTACCCAACCAGCAGAAGGTACTGTGCTAACAGCAACAAAAGCCTTGTCATTTGTTGAAATCCCCAAATCTTCGAGCTTATTGGGGTCAATGTAGTTGCCAGCCTTGCTTACAATGCTTACCGTACCATCATTATTGTTGACAAAACGCCACAAGGTGTTGTCCGAGGGAGAGTCGGATTTAGCAACACCATTGTATTTTTGCCCGGTTCCGTTGTCTGTCAGATAGCGTGAACCACGCTCAGCAAGAATGCGGAACCACAATGGGTTTTCGGCAGTAGATGTCACAATCTTGTCTGCCCATGCCTGTGACGTGCCCAGCCCCAAGAGGGGCAGTGCGGCCAACAAGCCTTTGAAGTAGTTTCTTTTCATTTAATTGATAGGTATTATTGATTTGTATATGTTACTGTTGTGATGTACGCGTTAGCAGAATTAGTAGACGAGTTAACCTGTCAACTTGTTTGCTAATTCCGCCAACGTGTTACTTGCTTGTCAACTTGTTAACTCGTCAACCAAGAATTTCGCCAACGGGTTGCCAACATTACTTGCCTTCCTTTTTACCACCCAGTATGGCGGTGGGGTCAAGTTTGGCTATGGTGTCGCGCATGGCGGTGTCGCCCTTGAGATTTTCGAGTTTGTAGTAATCCATAAATCCCATGTTGCCCTCGCGCAGGGCCTGTGCCAGGGCCTTTGGCACTTCGGCCTCGGCCTGTATTACCTCGGCACGTGCCTGCTGAGCCTTGGCCTTCATCTCCTGTTCGGTGGCCACAGCCATGGCGCGGCGTTCCTCGGCTTTGGCCTGTGCAATGTTCTTGTCGGCGTTGGCTTGGTCCATTTGGAGTGTGGCGCCAATGTTTTTGCCCACATCGATGTCGGCAATGTCTATTGACAGAATTTCGTAAGCTGTGCCGGCGTCGAGGCCCTTTGAAAGCACGAGTTTTGATATAGAATCGGGATTTTCGAGCACTTGCTCATGCGTTTCGGCCGAACCGATGCTCGACACAATGCCCTCGCCCACACGGGCCAGAATGGTGTCCTCGCCGGCACCACCTACCAGCTGGTGTATGTTGGCACGCACCGTAACGCGGGCTTTGGCTATGAGCTGAATACCATTTTTGGCCACAGCTGCCACGGGGGGTGTGTCTATTACTTTAGGATTGACACTCGTCTGCACAGCCTCGAACACATCGCGGCCGGCCAGGTCGATAGCGGTAGCTTTTTCAAACGAGAGGTCGATGTTGGCCTTTGATGCCGACACCAGCGCATGCACCACGCGCTGCACGTGTCCGCCCGTCATGTAGTGGGCTTCGAGGTTGTCGCGCGTCACGGTGCGCAACCCGGCTTTGTGTGCCTCGATAAGGCTCGGCACGATGATGCCGGGCGGCACATTACGAATGCGCATCAGGAATAGCTGAATGAGCGATATCTTCACACCCGACACCTTGGCACTGAGCCACAAGAAGAAGGGCACGAAATGGAAAAAGATGCTGAGAAGTACTATGGCGCCTAACGCCACAACAGCAATCACCATAGGAGATGAGATAATCATAAGCTACAAGTATTAAGTAGATAAAGTTGAAAGTCGCTCATGGCTATTGACAATATCGCGGACTCGCTGATAAGTTAACAAGTTAACGGGAACCACAATAGGCAAGCGGGAACCACTGGCAGAGGGTTCTCGTTTGTCTGTTATATAATTGAAGTTCCGGATTTAGCAAGCGCGGGCTGAAAGCCCAATGGAGCACATAGCCCAGGGCAAGCGACGCGACACCCTGGGACTTCCGTATAGTAGAGTATCCGCGCCCTGTAAGGGCAAAAGCTTTAACCCTTTATGTTGTTATTCTTACTTGATAGCTGATTTCGCGGTCTTAAAGTGGAACATCGTATGTATATTTTGTTCAACACCTGCGCCATGTCTTAAAGCTTTTGCCCTTACAGGGCGCGACTGCTCCAACACGCGATACCCAGGGTGCCGCTTCGCTTGCCCTGGGCTATGTGCTCCATTGGGCTTTCAGCCCGCCCTTGCTAAATCCGAAACTTGAGTTATATAATAGTCAACGACTTTTACCATACAAAGGTATGACTTAATAACAAAAGCGTGGAAAAGTTCCTTGGTCTTTTTCACGTTTTTGTGTTATACAACATATTATGAGAGCTAACGACTCTGTGCATCAATATATTCGAGTTCGGCGGCAAGCATGGCTATGAGCGGCATGTCGGCACCGCGGCTGCGTGCCTCGGCCAGCGGACGGCGGTAAAGGTAGTACAGCTCCATGGGGCGGTGGTGGTCGCGGTCAAACTTCATGCTCGATGCAAATTGTGGCATGCGGCGTGTCATGTCCATCATTTTGTCGGCATAACTCTCGTCAATGCCCTTCACACCGCAAGCTCTGGCGGCGCCTATCACCTCGAGCATCATTTGGCGAATGATGGGTGCCATGCTCTCGTTGGCTATCAGGCTGCCGGCCGAAACGGCACCCACGGCAGCGGTCATGCCGTTAAAGGGCATGTTCCACACAGCCTTTTTCCAGCGCATCTCGTCGTAGGGCATCTCCTTGGCCTTGATGCCCGAAGCTGCAAAGTCGGCCATCATCTGGCTGAGTGCCTCGTGGTTGTGGCAGTTGTAGTTGCCCACCTGCAGCAGTCCGTTGAAGGTGTGCGTAATGTGGCCGGGAGCATTTTTGAGCGTGCAGATGTATGCCACGCCTCCCAACAGTTGCGCGCGTGGCATGGCCTTGCACAAGTCGGCCTCCAGCCCGATGCCGTTTTGTATGAGCAGCACCAGTGTGTCGGGGTGACAAATTGGGGCGAGCATTTGCGGCAGCAGGTGGTTGGCTATGCTCTTGATGGCTACTATCACCACATCGCACACTGGCATTTGCGCCGTACTGTTGTAGGCATTGATGTGGCAAAGGTGGTAACTGCCATCGCACGAGTCGACCTGCAAGCCGTGCTGGCTCACATGGTCGTAGTCGGAATGCAGCAAAAAGTGTACGTCGTGGCCGGCTTTGGCCAACAAGCCGCCATAGTAGCCACCTATGGCACCGGTGCCTATGATTGCATATTTCATATAGTCTGGTATATACGTATCTGGTTGACGGGGTTACGGGGTACGGGTTGACAAGTAAGTATGCTATACTACTTATTATGTTGAAGTAAGACTGGTAACAAGCTTGGCAAACTTACTTGTAAACTTGTCAACTAACTAATGTTTCTTCCAACCAATGTAATCTTTCAAGAGAATCTGACTAATTTCTTCATCTGTTTTCGATGAATAATCATTTAGACTAACGACACTTGTATTTTCTACATTAGTTATTGTATTCTGAATATTTGTAGAGCTTGATCCGCAAACAATAATTTGCCAAAATACTTTTGATCGCTGTTTCATACCATTAATGGCATTCTCTATTGAACTTGAATCGTCATCTGTAAAGATTATAACCAATGCGCCATCATCAATAGAAGAATTGGCTTTTGAAACAAATTTATTCAAATTTGTTCCTTCATTCTTACAAACAATCTTTTCTATTTCATTGATTTTGTCTACTCCAACATTGCCTTTAAACGTGGCATCATTTCCAAATGTCCACACAGCAACCTCCTCCGACTCTGAAATTGCCAGTGACGCAGATAATGCTTTTTTGGTAATGCTATGAACATGTCCTTGTTTGTATGTATTGTCCATAGAACCAGAAACATCTAACACCATTAAGAGGCTTTTTGCAGCAACTCTTGTTTTGGCTTCTTTTTCTTGTTTAGTAACTACATTTGTTACAGACGCTTTTGACATCGCTTTTGGTGTAGTAACATTATCTGAAGATGTCGATTTTGTTAATGCTGTTGGAGCCTGCTGAGATTGAGTAGTATCTTTTTTATTATCAACCATAGCAACAATAGCTTTTTGCATTTTTGAGGAATCATCGAACACTTTAAAGGCATCAACATATTGCTTCTCTGCAGTTGGATTAATTTTCTGCATGTACTGCGGATTCAACTTTACAGCAGTATAAAGAGCCGTAATCTTATCTCGTTCATCTGTCGTCTCACGAGCCTGTGCATCTAACTCCTCTGTTATATATTGCCTAAAAGCACTTCTATCATATTCTGGACGCTCAGGCACAGTGTCAGGCATCTTATCAATATTCTTGTATTCTGCTTTGCTTAGTATTTCTTCAAATTCATCAGTGAATTGCCGAACGACTGCACCATCTCCACGAACAACCATTATATTCTCATAATTCTTTGCAGAGAAACGAGTCCAGTTGTACGAACCATTTAATACAATTACATCATCAATTATACAAAACTTATGGTGCACAAGATGTGGATATTCTACCAAACTTATTTCAACACCAACATTTATCAACTCATTGAAATCAAGGCAATAACCTCCATTGTTGCTAAGATCATTGTTTGTGATTAGTTGAACCTTGATTCCAGACTTTGCAATTTCCTTAACCTGCTTGAAAAGAGTATAATTGGTAAACCATGATACAGCAATCTTCACATTTTGTTTAGCAAGTGTAAGATTATTCTGTACCTGTTTAAGAATTTCTTCATTGAAAAACACGTCAACCTTTCCACACGTATCATGTAGTTCTGGCAATGTCGGAGTAACACCCAATACAGGAAGAGAAAAAGCTTCAATGTCTTGAATAGATGATTTCTTAACCTCTTGTGTCAGAAGCAAGGGACTGGAAGAATTAATAAGAATTGCACGCTCAATTAGTTTAAGTTTATATTTATTTATCCAATTCTGACACATAGTCAGTTCAAGGTCAGGAATTATAGCTGGTGTAAAACTCCTATTATACTTTATTAAAGCTAATGCTTCCTTGTATTCTTCATCTGATTCTACATACTGATAGTTAAGACTTATATCGTTAATAATTTCTTTCAGGAAACACCTATCTGCCTTCATTTTAGAATCAGCAACACTTCTTAAACGAAGGCTATGTGTTTCATCAGTTACTTCTACTTCTTCACCTTTCTGATCGTAATCTTTATCTAATGGCCATTCTTCAATATTTGAGAAGTTTGACCAAGGTATAGTATTCTCAAAAATGAGTTTTGTTCCCTTGGGTACGACAAGAGTTGCGTTGTCACTTACACTATTGAATGCGGTTTTCTCAACTTTTATAGGACAATAGGAAAAGAATCTGACCACCATCTTGTCATGGCAGTTATCGAAAGCATTACCATCAATATTTTGTAATGTAGAAAACAATTCAAACAGTCTTGTTTTATTACAATAGTTAAGTGAATTGTTTCCTAAATAGCGCAGATTTCGTAACGATACAATCTCAGGAATAATACCCTTTTCAATCTTAGATATAGCAGAATCAGATAACTCTTGAAGAGTGCTGAAGTTATAAGAAAATGTATTGATATTTGATTTATAAAAACAGCGTGAAGGAAATTTGTCTATTTGAGAAGACATCTTTAGACTTTCCCTAATTACTGCAGATTCAAAACAACTTTCGCCAATAGCCTTTACACTATTCGGTATGATGAGTTTATCTATCTCAATATTTGAAAATGCATGATTTCCAATAAATTCAACAGATGTTGGAATGGAAATCTTCTTTATTTTATTACATTTGTAGAAACAATAATCACCAATACGTTTAACGGAATTAGGTATATTTACAATATCTGATTTTGCATTAGGACAGTATAATAGTTCTGTCATGTCAAAATTAAATAACATACCATTCTCCGACTTATAGAATTTATTTTCTTTGTCAACCGTTATAGAGGAAAGTGAATTACATTCTGTTATATTGTCAACAAAGAACTCGTCTATCAATACAGGAATATTCAGAGATGTCAGTGTTTCCGGAAAATTAGTGTGACCTAATTTATTCAGAGAAGCAGGAAGTAATATACTTGTAATTCTTGTATTTCTGAAACAAGAATTACCAATGACTTCCAAAGTAGATGGTAAAGATATGCTGGTTATAGACGCCTTTGACAAACATGAATCTGCCAATTCGGTTATTCCAGAGCCAATAGAATAAGGCTCCTGATAATATTGGGAGTTATAAGCACTGCATTCCTCAACGATTCCTGTTCCTACAATTTTATGTGACGAGTAAGACACTGTGCCAAGGCTTGTGCCAAGGCTAAAGTAATCGTCATAATTATCTGTAGCGTTTGGCCCACATTTAGTAGATCTTTCTGACATGTTATTGTACTAATTTCCGCTACAGCATAAAAGCTAAAGCCTCCGGCTAATAACGGGGTGATTATTATTTACTTTCTTAATTTTTATCTTACTAAAGTTTCCCACCCCAAAAAGAGCGGGGAAAGAACTTTCGTTAAAGAGCAGATAAGGCGGCAGCCTCATCGGCCAGCCCCATCTTATATACATTCGTTTCACGCAGTTCAAAGCCCAGGCTCTGATACAAGCGGTTGGCTGCCACCCGCTGCGGACGCGAAGTGAGGTTTGCCGTGGCGGCACCGTGGCGGCGGGCTTGGAACATGAGGTGGTCGAGCAACATGCGCGCATACCCCTTGCCACGCTGGGCAGCGTCAACCACCACGTCCTCCACCCATGCTTTGTTCCCCGTGAACTGGTGGCACAGGCAGAGTGTAGCCGTACCGGCCAAAGTGCCCTGCGGCGTGTAAAGCAAGTAGATGTGTGTGCGGGGCTCGTGGGCCAAAGTTGTGAGTTGGGCGAGCGTCAATGGCACAAAGTTGGACGAGAGTTGGGCAAGCAGGGTGTTTACACTGTCGAGCAGCGGTGTGCTGCAGTCATCTGCCTTGAGCGGCACAATGTGGCAGCGGCGGCGCACGTCGAGCAGTTGGCGTATGGTTTTGCCATAAAGGGGGTGGCGCCATTCGGGAGCTATCTCGGCCAAAGGTTCGAGCACAAACAGGCGGTCGGTCATTTCGGGGTGCGGCAGTTGCAGCGACGGTGTACACACCACGCGGTTGTCGCTGGCCAACAAGTCGATGTCGATAATGCGGTCGTGATACACCCCGTCCTTGCTCTTGACGGTGCGCCCCATGTCGTGCTCAATTTGCTGAGTAGCGTGCAGCACTTCGGCGGGCGTCATCGTGGTGTCTACTGCCACAGCAGTATTGACAAACAAGTTGTCTGATTCAAAGCCCACGGGTGCCGTTTCGATAGGTGTGGCCTTACGCACAACCGTGCCTATGCGCTCGCCAATGAGCGCACAGGCACGGTTTATGTTTTCGTGACGATTGCCAAGATTTGTTCCGAGTGAGAGATAAAGCATTACAAGTTGTGTGTATACCCGTTGGCGGAATTTCGGGTTAACGGGTTGACGGGTTGACAGGTAAGTATGCTGTACACTAACTTATTATGTTAAAGTCGGAATGGCAAGAAGCCTAATTAACTTGGCTAACTTACTTGTTAACCCGTAAACCTGTTAACCCGTTAACTAATTACGCCAACGCGTGATATATATATGTGTGAGCCGAGCGGTTGCCCCCCTACTCCACCGAAAGTGCGTCGAACACCATTTGGGATTCAAAGCCGCGCGTAATGGCCGCACGGGCAATCTTTTGGTTCACGGCATAAGGCGTGTCGCCCTTGGTGGTGCGGCGCCGCGAGGCAATGAAGTCGGCCAATGCCTGGCGGTAGTCATCGTCGTCTATCAGGGCCAGGGCATCGTCGGTGTCGAAGTCTGATACCCCCTTTTGCCGCAGCGCATAGCGTATTTTGATGCGCCCCCAATGGTCGAAGCGGAATTTATCGTTTACAAAGGCGCGCGCATAACGTGCCTCGTCAATGTAACTTTCGGCCTCAAGGCGGCCCAAGGTCTCGTCCACCTCGTCGGGTGTAGCCCCTTTGGCCAGAAGCTTTTTGGCTATCTCGCTACGGCAATATTCCTTTTGCGCGCAGCGGCTGGTGGCCCACTGGTAGTATTGGTTGTTATCGGCCATAAGTTACTTAATGATGCTGCGCAGCACAAACCAGGCATGGTAGCCCAGGGTGGACAACAGACCATAATGGTGCGACATGATGTGGAAACGCTCGCGCAGCGATGCCTTGTGGTTGCGTGTGGTCATGCCCTCGTTAAGGTAGTCGGCAATGATGGTGTGTGCGTTGACAAGCGGCAGTGCCTTGTGCGAAGCCTCACGCATGATGCGAATGCACCAGTCAAAGTCGGCCGAGAAGCGGTACTTGCGGTTGTAGTGCATACGCCGTGCCAGGTCGGTACGTGCAAAGAAAGCCTGGTGGCACACCAGCATGCCATTTTTGAACGAGCGCCAGTTGAGGTGTTCGGGCGGTGTCAGGCGCCGGCGTCGCAGAAAGTTGCCGTCGGCATCTACCAAGTTGGTGTCGCCATACACCACAGCTGGCAGTTTGGGTGCCTTGACAGCCGCCTGTGCCACGAGTTCGAGCGTGTTGGCAGCATGAAAGGTGTCGCCCGCATTAAGAAATAGTATGTAGCGCCCCGTGGCCATGTCGATGGCCTTGTTCATGGCATCGTAAAGCCCCTCGTCGGGTTCGCTGATGCACACTATTTCGTGACGCACGGCAGCATGGCTGTTGCGCTCCTGATAGTGGTGCACACGCTCAAGGGTATTGTCGTGCGAGTTGCCGTCAATAATGAGGTGCTCCACATGGGCATAGGTTTGCTGCTCCACACTTTCGATGGTTCGTTCAATAAGCGCACCGGCATTCCATGTAACGGTGGCTACGGTAATTTTAAGGCCTTCTTCTGTCGTCTGTGCCGCGGAAGGAGGCACACTGTTCTCTTCCATTTTTATGATAAGTACATTATTATTCTATTAAGTAGGTTGCTGCCGCCCTACTCCATTGCATATACTGCCGCATAAGCCTTGGCCACAGCCTTTTCGTCGTAAGCCTTCAGGGCCTTGGCGCGGGCATTGCGGCACATGGCGGCATAGCTTTGCGAATTGAGTGTTGCGGCTATACCGTGTGCAAAGTCGAGGCTGTTGCAGTAGGCGGCCAGATAGCCGTTCACCCCCGTGTCGACCATCTGCGACACACCGCCCACATTGAATGCCACACAAGGCACGCCGCAGGCCATGGCCTCGGCTATGGTGTTGGGCAGGTTGTCCATGAGGGTGGGCATAACCAACAAATCGCAGGCTTGGTAGAGCTGCCGCATACGCTCCTCGCTCTGTACATAGCCCATGGGATACGCTGGCACAGCAAAGGCCGATTGCAAACTTTCGGCTCCATGCCCCGCCAGCACAATGGCCACCTTGTCGGCCTGGTCGGGATGCTCCTGCATGAGCAGCGATATGGCTTCGGTCAGATAGTCTATGCCCTTGTTGGGGTCGGTCACCTTAAAGGCGGTAAACAGCAGAAAACGCTTGTCGGCGGGCAATCCGAGTGCCTCGCGCACCTCGTTGCGGGTGGGCATGCCCTCTGTGCCGGCTGGTGCATAGTAGCGTGTGTCGATGGGATTGGGTATGCAGCCCACGCGCTGCCCCTTGAGCAGTGGCGCTTGTGCGGCCAAGCCGGCCAACCACTGGCTGCACCCTATGGCAGTAAAGTGGCCCTTGGCGTAAGTGGCAGCCTTGCGGCGGTAGGTGCTGGCCGACAGGTCGCCCGCCGAGGGACGGCACAACTGCGGACATTTGCCGCAACCGCTGAGCCAGCGCTGGCAGTCGGCCGCATTGTGACACACACCGGTAAAGGTCCACATGTCGTGCATGGTGACGACCACGCGCTTGCCACTGCGCAATATCTTCTGCATATTGCGCAGCGAGAGCATGGCCTGGTTTGTCCAATGCAGATGTATGACATCGGCCTCGGCAAATGCCTTGAGCCGTGTGATGTCGTTGCCAAAGCGTGCCGTGTCTACTGCAAACAGCCCTTGGCGGCTAAAGCCATTCTTTACGAATATCTCTAACCTTTCGAGCACGAACTTGAGTTTGCGCCACAGGGTGCGTTTAAGGCTTACCACCTCTGTGCGCTCTGCCGGCAGTGTGCGGTTCATGCACAACAAGGTGGCATCTACGCCGTTCTGGCGCAATGCTTTGAGCAGCCGCATGGAGGCTATGGCAGCCCCGCCTGCGTGGTCTGAGGTGTTGACAAGCAGTACTTTCAAGGGAGTAGAGGTTAGAGGGTTAAGGGGTTAAGGGGTTAAGGGGTTAGGGGGTTAAGGTTATGAGGGGATAAGGTTATGAGGTTATAAAGTAACCTTTGTGTGTTAGGCAAGGAGTTTGGAAGTTAGAGGGTTATTGGGTTAGAAGGTTATTGGGTTAGAGGGTTAAAAGATCACCCTTGCTTGCCTAACACACAAAGGTTACTTTATAACCTTATAACCTCATAACCTTATAACCCCCTCATAACCTTATAACCCCATAACCTTATAACCCACTCATAACCCTACTTTGTCGAACGACAGGGCACCATCGCGCAGGGTGAAGGTGTCGAAAGTAAAGGTGCGCCCTGCCTGGCCCAGCACGATGGGGGCCGCCTGCAAGGGCTCATTTACGTAAGCCTTGTCATAGGCTGTACCTTGTAATTGGCCGTCGACATATACCTTCACCATGCCGTTGCGCTCGCGGCAGCACACAATGTGGTGGGCTTTGCCATCGTGCACGCTGACGGGGGTTGTGTAGGCCACATGGCCTGCTTTGAAACAAAGTTTGCCACCCTTGAGCGCCAAGCTCCATGCTTCGCCCTGGCTGGCCAACTGTACATCGGCATCGGTAGTGGTCAGCGTAAAGTCGATGCTGAAATCGCCCTTGCCCACAACAGCCTTGTGCGAGCCAAGGCGCACTGCCTCGTTCAGCGTGACAGGCTTTTCGATGCACTCGAGCACACTGTCGGGAGCAAAATAGAACTGTGGCGACTCGGCCGCAGTGGCAGCACCTTGCCAGTTTTTCAGTCCTTTGATACGTATGCTGTATGGCTTGGTCTCGCCCAAGGTGCTGCCAAAGGTGAGGTGCAGTGTGCGGTAGTCGGCATCGGTGGTGACAGCTGTGGCAGGCTTTCCGGTACGCTTGCCGCCCGCAAGCAGTTCGAAGGTGGCCCCGTCGGTGCATACGGGCTGGTCCATCACGAGTGTGACTTCGTGCTGCTTGTTGGCCCGTGCCATGACGGGTTGCGCAGCCACCGCACTGTCGGCAGCAAAGCGCAGCACCCTTATTTCACCCGGTTTGAGCTTGATGCTGAGGGTTGAGCCATAGGCCAGTCCCTTGGCATTGGCTGCAGCGGCATAAGCCTCAGCCTCAGCCGTCTGCTGCTCGGGATTGCCCGTATACTCCATCACCAGCGAGGCACACAAGTCAGCAGCTTGTTCGGGCACTCCCACGCTCTTGTCGAGGGTGTAGGTGTAGGTTTGCTCACTATTTGAGGGGTTGCGGAACGACACGATGCCATCAGCCGCACCATTGTTGCCCTGACGCCAGCACGAGTAGCCGTAGATGCCGCCCTTGAGGGGTGACTGGCCAAAGTATATGGCGTTGCGCAAGGTTTCGTAATGACTGTCTACAAAGTTGAGGGCCTCGGCGTTGATGAGCCACTTGTTGCCCTCGTTCATGAGGTTGTAGCTGTAAAGCATCTCCCAAAAGGCCGTGCCGCGAGTTGCCATCATATACAGATAGGCGCGGAACTCTGCATCGGTCATGGCATTGGGGGCCACGGCACCGGTTTTGCCATACACGGGGTCGTGGTTGAAGATGTGGGCCTGCGGGAACTGCAGCTGCTGACTATTGATAAACACCCAATAGCGGTCGTCGCGGTAGGAGAGTTGTTGGTCCATTTCGCGTTCGCGGCCGTCCACCACGGCATGCCACATGTCGCGTGAGTTCTGTATCCACACCGAATTGCTCCACTGCAATATCCAGGGTGAAGGGTTGACATAGCAGGTCAGGTTAATCCACAAGTCCTGGTTGCGGCTCTTGGCATCGGCATACATGGCATCGAGGTTGCGGTACCAGCGTTCCCAGTGTTCGGTAAAGTAATAATTGCCGTTTTTGCCGCCCGTAATGTAGCGTCCGTTGGTAGATGCCTGCGGCTGTTGGGTGGCAAATCCGTCGAGTTTCCAATAGTTCACACCGTAGTCGCGCTGCTGCTTGATAAAGAAGTCGCGCAGCTTGGCCACATACACCGAGTCGCCCGTCACCACATCGTAGGTGGTGGTGCTGTAGGTGCCGTTGCCGTGTTGCTCAAGGAATTTGCCCCAGTGCTGGTTGAAGTTGTAGCCGCCGCGCGGACCGAGCCATATACCAAAGCCCGAACCATAGCGGTGGGCTATGTCGCTGGCGCCCTTCAAGCCGTTGGGGAACTTTGAGTTGAACTCCCAAAATCCGGTTGTGTTGTGCGTGGTGCCCGACTCGACGGTGCCCACCTGGTCGTAGTTGTTCCAGCCGTCGTCCACCACATACGAGTCCATGGGGCGCAGCCCGTACTGTGTGAAACCGCGCTCCATCTCGCGGAACGAGGCATTGATGCGGTCCTCGGTGATGTTCATCATCCAGTCGTACCACGAGTTGTACTGCATGCGTGCCTTGATGGGGCGGGCTATGGTGTTGATGTATTTGAAGAAGTCGGTGCGTATGACGTTGTGGTCGGTGGCCGAGCGTGTGGCGCCCGTCACATTAGGCCATGTGCGGAACTGGCCGTTGGCATTGACGCGGTGCTCGTTAAGGTCGAGCGTTTTGAGCGACTTGCCGCTGTAGTAGCGGGTGTGGTACATGCCCTGGTCGTCAATCTCGTTTTCGGCCTGCGGAAACTCTGAACCGAAGAACATGCCGTCCACATACACGGGCTGCCCCAGCGTAATGGTGTAGGCCGACATGCCGCCCTCGCCGCCGGCAGCCTGCTGGCGGGTCCACTTGCTATTGGCTGGCACCTGCTGTGTGCCAAGGTTTTCCATTTCAATGTAGTCGATGGGCAGGGCGCGGGTAGCCTCATCGGCAGCCTTTACGAGCAAGTATTTGCGCATAAAGTGGTCGTTGTCGTTCATCTCCACCACCATGTCGATGTCCCATGTCGATGTCACACCGTCGACGGGGTTGGTATAGGCCGTTGGGGCCAGGTCGAAGGTGACGCGTTTGCCATTGCCCGTGCTGGCCACATGCACGCCCTTTACTTTCATGGCCGAGGCTTTCAAGCCTGTGGCGGGTGCTGCGGCAGACTTTACCACATCGGTGGTGAGGTAGAACTCAGCACAGGCACCGAATGCGCCGCCGTTGGTTGACGAGGTTTCGGTGAGCTTTACATACTTGGCTTTGTACTCCTTGTCGAGGGCCACCCAGATGGTTTGCACGCTGTTATAGTTGAACTGGCCTTTCTTTACGAGCGTCCATTTCTTTTTGTCGTTCGATATGTAGAATTCGTACCCCTTGATGTTGCCGTTCGACATGGCGCCATAGGCTCCCTGGCGCGGCAGATAGCCAAAAGCGCGGAATGCAGTGCGCTTGCCCAACGATATGATGAGGCTGTGCGGCAATTTGTCGTTGCCCTTTTGCCCGCCCGGTGTGGGGGTGGCGTACCAGGTGTGCCACATGGTGCCGTTGTCGCCATCGATGGCCAGGTTGGGGTTGCACACTGTTGCCGACTCGTTACACCACGAGTCGGCCTCGGCCTTCCACCCTTTGCGACTGACGAGGGTGTGCTGACGGGCCTGCGGATTGAGTGCAAACTCCTCACTGCCCTGGCCAGGTGTGAAGGTGGCTCCTGCGGCACGCTTGTTTACAAGCACGCCTGGCGTAAGGCGGTTGCCGATTATATTAAAGGTACGCGACAAATACTGGTTCTCAATGGTCACTTGTGTGGCCGTCTGACTCACCTTTACTTGTGCCTGTGCCATACTTGGGGCATAGGCTAATAACAGAGATAATATGACAGCTTGTTTCATGAGAATATAGGGAGGGGGGTATGAGGGGGATAAGGTTATGAGTTTTGAGGTTATAAGGTTATAAAGTAACCTTTGCGTGTTAGGCAAGCAAGGAGGAAGGAGATAAGGTTAGAGGGTTAAGAGGTTAGAGGGTTAAAAGATTACCATAACCTACCTAACACACAAAGGTTACTTTATAACCTTATAACCCAATAACCCCCTAACCTCCTAACCCTCTAACCTACTTAAAGAGGAAGAACTGCGGACGGCCGTAGATGCGGAAGTCCTTAACACACCCCGGCATGTTGGGGTTACGCTGTTGCAGCTCGATGCCTTTGACAGTTTGAATTTCGCCAAGGTCGATAATGACACGGTGAGGGAACTCATCGGGGGCTACGCCCTTCCACTTTGAGTGCCAGTATTGACGCTTGTTTTCATCGAAGAGGTATTCAGCCGGTCCTTCGTCAGCCTGTTCTGTACTTACATACACTACAGACCAAGCGTCCTTAGGCAGTGGCTTGCCGTCCTCACCGATAAGATTGATCTCGGCCAGACAAGAGTTTTTGCCGTCGTACGAGCTTTCCACCTCAACACAGAGGTGGCGCATGGTGGCAGGTGCCTTAAAGTCGAAGTGCTGCACGCCATCAGCCTTCTGCATGGTGGCGCTTAACACACAGTCGCCATCTTCAATGATAGGCTTGCCTGTGGGCTGAACGCGACCGCCAGCCTTGGGAGCATTGTGGTCGTGGCCCAACTTGTCGAGCACGGGGTCGGCCAAACCTGCCACACCATAGTGGCCAGTAGGCTCCATGTCGAACACAATCACCTCGTTGCGGCCCTTCTTTACCCACGGACCCGGCACGTAAAGCGTTTGCTGCGGACCAATTTGCCAGAACTTGCCTATGCTGCGGCCATTAACCCACACGGCGCCCTTGCCCCAACCACTCATGTCGAGGAATACGTCGCCACGCTTGTCGAGTTTGAAGGTACCGCGGTGGAAAGCCACGCCCTCCATGTCGTGGTTACCCTTTTCGGAAGCCTGGCAGCGCGGCATTTTGGTGAGCTGATAGAGCGGAAGCGGCGTGGTGGTCCAGCCCTTCAGTTCCTTGCCACAGAAACTTACGCTCTCGGTGATGCCCTTATGGTTGTCGAGCAAGTCGGGACCATAGTTTATGCGGCCCACGTTCTCCACCAATATTTCGAGTTTGGCACCATCGGGTATGTCTACCATCATGCCCGTCTGGCTGAAACGGCGGTCGAGCGACCCTACACGCTTGCCATTGACAAAGACGATGGCATAATCGCGCAACTTGCGCAGAACGAGTCGGCCCTTGCCACCCTTTTCAACGGTAGTTTGATAGTGAATGTAGCCAAAGTCCTGTCCGGCCTCTTCCATTGTGAGCGGACGTTCAGACTGCATGCTGCGTCCGAAGGCGGCACGCAGGGGCACACTGTCGAGCAGCTGCACCTGTGCAAAGGTGGCCACAGGGTTGGCAGCAGGCACATCGGGCAGCGTTTCGCCGGCGGGCAAGTGTTTCTGTATCACCTCACGGAAAGCATAATACTTGGGTGTGGCCACACCCGACTCGCTGAGCGGTGCATCGTAGTCGTAGCTGGTGGGCTGTGGCTCATAGCCGCTACCTATGGTGTTGGCACCATTGGTATAGGCAAAGTTCGTACCACCGTGGAACATGTACATATTAACCGACACGCCATGACCGAGCATCCAGTCAATTTGCTGTGCCGGCGAGCGGTAGTCGCGGCGTGAGTGTCCTTGTCCCCACACGTCGAACCATGCGGGATAGAATTCTGCCACAAAGTAGGGGCCGCCAGGATAGAAGCGGTCGATGGCGCGCTTCACTTCCTCGCCCACCGAACCATTAACTGTGGGCAGCACACCCTTCATGTAGCCGTTGGGCATTTGTCCTGCGCCGTCGCAGGTGATGAAGGGGGCATTAAAGCCGGCCTTCTCCAACATGTCGCGTATTTTGCCCATATACACGCGGTCGTTGCTGTATGAGCCATACTCGTTTTCGACCTGCACAAGCAGCACATTGCCGCCATTGCCCACGCAGTACTTGCTCACTTCCTTGCCCAGTCGCGTGATGTAGCGCTGGCAAGCGGCCAGAAAGTCGGGGGCGTCGCTGCGCCACTTCATGTGCTTGTTGTTCTGCAACCAATAGGGGAAACCGCCGAAGTCCCATTCAGCACATACATAGGGGCCGGGACGGAGCACCACATAGAGGCCCAGTTCCTGCGCTGTGCGTATAAACTTGGCCAGATCGGCTTCGCCGGTAAAGTCGAACTTGCCCGGCTGGCGCTCGTGAATGTTCCAGAACACGTAGGTTGATATGCAGTTAAGACCCATGGCTTTGGCACGCAACAGTCGGTCGCGCCAGTACTCCTGTGGTATGCGCGGATAGTGCATTTCACCACACACCAGAGTGATGGGTTTGCCATCGAGCACAAATTGCCCCTTTTCTATCTTGAAATCGTGGGCAGAAACTGTACCGCAGCCAAGGGCAAGCAGTAACAAAAGGGATAAGAGTTTCTTCATATATAGGAGGAGGTTATGGGGTTATGAGGTTATGAGGTTATGAGGTTATGAGGTTATAAAGTAACCTTTGTGTGTTAGGCAAGCAAGGAGGAGGGAGATGAGGTAAGGGGGGTATGAGGTTTAGAGGGAGGTTAAAGGGTTATGAGGTTAGAGGGTTAAAAGATTACCATAACCTACCTAACACACAAAGGTTACTTTATAACCTTATAACCTTATAACCCTCTAACCTACCCTAACCCTCTAATCCAATTTCGGACCGAAAGACAAGTCACCGGCATCGCCAAGTCCAGGCACGATGTAAGCCTGGTCGTTAAGGATAGGGTCGACGGCCGACACCCAGAGTGTGACATCGTCGGGGAACACGCGGCACAAGTGGTCAATGCCCTCTTGTGCGGCAATGGCACAGCAAATGTGCAGTTTGGCCGGTGTGCCGTGTGTAAGGAAAGCCTTGTAAGAGAGTTCGAGCGAACCACCAGTGGCAAGCATGGGGTCCACCATCAAAAAGGTACAGCCGTCCAACTGCGGAGCGGCTATGTAGTCAACGTGTATTTTAATGTCCTCGCGCTTGCCCTCGTCACGGTGAGCGGCCACAAAGGCCGAGTCGGCTTGGTCAAACGTGTCGAGAAATCCCTCGTGAAATGCCACACCGGCACGCAGCACCGTGCCTACCACAATGCGGTCGTCGTAGGTGGGCACCTGTTTCACGCCCAACGGTGTGGTGATGGCCTTTTCAGAGTATTGCAGCGTGCGGCTCACCTCATAGGCTGTGGCGCGGGCTATACGCTGCATGTTACGGCGAAAGAGGGTGCGGTTCTTCTGCACTTCCACATCGCGCAGCTGCGCCATGTATGAGTTTATAACCGAACTCCGTTCGCCCAGGTTTATTACTTTCATTTGTTGTTACTATTATAAGTTGTGGTATTAAATAAAAGGTGGTTATTAACCGCAAATATACTGCTTTCTGCGCAATTACGCTTGCTTTCCCCACTAATATGCTCGCAAATGGCTATGAACCAATGGGCAAATATGCTAATATGGCAATGTGCCAATATGCCAACAAGCAACGCTACGGCGTCAGCTCATTAACATATTGGCACATTGCCATATTAACTCATTAGCACATTATCCTACAACGGGAACGACATGCCAATGGCAATGTTGCTGTTGGCACGGTTGAGGGGAATGCCCTGCTTACTCAATTTGCCAAAGAAGCGGTCGGTACCGATGGTAAAGTTGAAGTGCTTGGCGTGGAGACTGGCCACAAGACCACCCTGCACACCTGTGCTGGTAAAGCCCATGCTCAACGAGGCATCGAACCACTTAACAGGTGCCACGTTGGCCGAGAAACGACCCTGGTGGTAGCTGTGGCGACCCGCCATGCGGCTCTGATAGAGGAAACCGAAACGCAGGTTGCGATAAGCCGGCAGCGTATACTCGGCACCGAGGCTGAGGGTAGCAGCCAAGGCACGGGTGGCCGACTTCACACCATCGTCGTACACGGCAAAGGCATCGCCAAGGTCGTCGCCAAGGTCCTCAAACTGGTCGCCAAGGTCGCGGCCGTCCTGGTTGATAGGTATTTCCTCACCGTAGTTGCCATTGCCAAAGCCCTCAAATTCCCAATGGCCGGCCGATGAGGCGTGCTGTGCATTGCTCCAGTTTATAAAGCCCAGGTCGGTAAGTGCTGCGCTCACCGTGAGGTCTTCCATCACCTTGTAGGTGGCACCCAAGTCTACGGCCATACCAAAGCCAGCCAAACCGGCCTTAAAGTCGCCAAGCTCCTTGATGCGGTGGCGCGGCAGTTCGCCGGGCTGCACATTCTCAACAGGCTCCGTCTTGTCCGACTGCTTGAACTCGGTTTTCATGATCGAGGCCACAGCCTGCACGTTGCCGCTCACCTGCCACTTGTCTTCGGCCAGCTGGAAACGCACGTCCTTGCCCGACACATCGGCATAAGCCAAACCAAAGAGGAACTTGAGCTTGCCGCCCACAGTCCATTTGTCGTCAATTTTGTGCGAGTGGCCCAAGCCCAACTCGGCATAGTTTTCGGTGCGCACACCCAGGTTGGTAATGTCGTACTCCTGGCTGCCGATGTTCTTCATAAACTCAAACAGCGTTTTGGGCAGACACAGATTGGTGTTGGAGCGCACATTGAGTTCTACCGAGTTGATGCCGCCAAAAGCCTTGAAGCCAAAGCCGAACAACTGATATTTGAGGTTAACCGAAAGGCGGTTCTTGTCCTTCAGTCCACCAAGAAACTCACCAGCGTCCACATTGGGGTGCATAAAGGTGGTAAGGGTGTTGCCGTTCTCGCCGTAGCCCTGCCAGTCGGGCCCCATTTTATAAACAAACTTTTTCAGTCCGATGTTACCCGTTGTCCCCACGCTGAAGTCGCCCAGTGGCAGTAACGGCATCGACACATACGGCTTGTCGAGCAAGGCAGGGTTGATGTCGTGGCGTGAGGTCGAAGAATTCATGAAGTAAGTGGTGCTCACTTCGGTCTGTGCCGCAGCAGGCAGTGCCAGCATGGCGGCCAGTGAGAGTATATGACGTAGTTTCATATTGGTCAGAGTATTGTATTAGACTATGAAAGGGATTTAGTTGAAATCGGCAATCACACCCGCATGGAGCTTGATCTTGATATTGTTAAGCTTGAGGTACTGGGTAGACACCAACTTGTTGCTGCCAGTAGCGTCGGCATGTATGTTGAAGCACAGCTTATCGATGCGGCTGAGCAGGTCCTTGTCATCAAGTTTGGCAGTAATCTTAATAGGTGTCATCACCTCTGAGCCACTGCGCTGCTTCACCTCGCCGTTCATGGTGTAGGTGCTGCCGTCGCCCGGAGCCACATGGGCCTCGGCGGTGTTGAACTCAACAGGCACCTCATTGCCGTCCACATCTACAGCCTTCAAGCCCACGAGCAGCTCGAGCGGAATGGTGTTGTAAGCATCGGCCATCACCTCGAGTGTACCAGTGGCGCTGAGGTCCTTGAGGTCGCTGTGCATGCTCTCGGTAGAGTCGTTGTACACCACCTTCAAGCCGCGGTCAAACTCAAATGGCACAAACACGCTGTAGTCGGCATCAACATGATAGTCGCGACCAAGCTGCACGGTGTAGTACTCATTCTTTACGTTGATTTGATTGTTCTTAAGGTCTACCTCCAGGTAATCGGGCAGTTCGGTAATGAGGTCGCCAATGTTAGCCGTGTTCTTCACCGTGGCAGCACCAGCCTTGGCCCCTTCGGGGTCGTAGGGGGCATTGCCCTGATAGTAGTACACATAGTTGTCGCGGCCCATGTCCATCACGCTCTTGTCAAGCTTTACTACCTTGGTGGGGGCACCGTTTTCAAAGGCACCATTCTCCTTCACAGCCGTGAGCGTACCACTCATGTCAATGCCCACGGGCAGTGTGCTCATGTTGGCATGGAAACGTATGGTGGGGTTGGTGGCCACAATGCGCACGTCCTTGTCCTGCAGGAAATCGGGCAGGTCGCTGCTCACGTCGATGCGCTCGTTGTCGGGATTGATGGCCGGATTGAATTTACCCGTCACCTGGTTGATGTTGAGCACATTGTTGGGCACCTGTATGTCGAGGCGCACCGAAGCCTGGTCGTCTACTTTCATGCTGAGTTCACGGCCGGCACGGTTTTCAAAGTACACTTGCTCGGCAGTCATTCTTATATTAAGCTCAGCGGGTGTCAGTTCGATGTTGCCATTCTCCACCTTGCCGTTATGTGTGGTTTGGTCGAGCGCCACCTTGTTGAGGTAGACAGAGCAAATTTCGGGTTTGTTGCGGTTGTAGTTGTATATGCCGCCGTTTTTGTATACAAGCACATTGCCTTCTTTCAGTTCCCAGCCCGGAGCCACATCGGTCACACCGAGGAATTTGGGCAGATAGAGGCGGATATTTTTAAGACGTATCACACCCAAATTGAGTTCGGGGCGGCTATTTGCCTCGGTCAGCGTCAAGGCCACCTTCGACTTATACAGGTCGATGGTCTTAACCTCCGTCACGTCTTTCACATCGGTAATGCTGAAGTCAATCTTTTGGTTACCCTCGGCGCTGCCGTGCATTTCAAAGTCTGCCGGTATGGGCAGTGTGCTGCCTTCTGTTACGGGAATGCCGGCATCTTGCAGCTGCTTGAATACGTCGTGGTATTGAAGTACAGGCGCATCCATGTCGAGCTTGGTGTCGTTAAAACTGGTGGTCATGTTGTCCACCTTGACGTTGAAGTTTGAGGTGCCGTCCTTCACCAGGTAGTAAAGTCCGTTAGCCTCGGTTTTCACCGTTTCGTCTTCGTCAAGTATGTCGGCCAATGCAATGAGGTCGGTATTGCCAAGTTTCACACCGAGTCCGTCGGTGTTGAGTTTCATGGTAAGGTCTACTTTATCGAGATCGTAGGAATCGTCAATGCAACCAGTGAACAACAGGGTTGTTCCGGCACAGAGCATTCCCGTTACCAATAGGTGCTTGAATAGTGGGTTTGCCATAATCTGTAGAGTGGTTATAGGTTTAAGTAATGTGTTTAATTGTCGCTATAAGTTCCGCAAACTAACTTGTATCATACAGGCAAGCGTATGCCTTTAGATGTAAATAAGTGTTTGCCTTATGCCACAAAGGTATGAATATTTATTGTTATTAGCACGCCTTAACCTGCTTTTTCTTAAAAATAATTTAGTCCGTGTGCATAAGTGGTCGAAAACACGGCATAGGTGGTAAAATATGGAAGTAGAGCGATGTTCGTTCACGCCGTGTGCCACCGCCTGTCAGCCGTTGCCCAATGGCCTCCACCCCTCTGCCGCGTCACGGCACTGGCTGTGCCGATTTCCGGTTACGGGGGAGCGTGTTTTCTGTTACGGGGGAGCGGCATTCAGTTTGCTCCGACAGAAATACCGCCCTCCCGTAACAGAAAACCCGCTCCCCCCGTGCCGTAACCGCGCGGTGGGGCATGGGGCGAAACACCCTGGTACGACCACACTGCCAACAAGGGGGCGAACGATTTTTCCACACACCGGCTCATTCCCTCATATACTCACTATTCTATTTTCTTTTTTATTCTATAGATTAAAATTAAAGATACCTATGTTGGGTATATATGGCTGTGGAAAGTGTGCATAGTTTTTTAGCCCAAAATTTGGCCAGTAAGTTATCCCCGTTTTGCACGGGGTTACTCACATTTTTATCCACAGTCTGTGGTTGGGGCAAAATGCCTATTTATAAAGGAGGGTTGGCGGCATGGGGTGTGACTATTCCACACCCTGTTGAAAACTTTTAGGTGTACAAAAAAAGTTTGTGGAAAGTGGCCGAAAACTGTGGACTATGGTGGTGAAATACTGCGTAAAACGTTGTGAACTCGTGGATAACCATATTGGGCCATACGGCCATGCGGGGGCATAGGTTATCCCCACCCCTCTCCACAGCTTTTCCACAGTTTATGCACGGGGTTATCCACGGGGTTTTCGTAACTTTGCAGGCAAGACGGGTACGGACTGAAAGGCCCCAAGCAACAAACGCAAGCACTAATGGGGGCGACGCGTCTCGCGTCGGGAAAATATGCAGCTATTATTTAGTAGCGTTCGTATTTACCTCCTTTCTCTATCCCGACGCGGGACGCGTCGCCCCCATTAGTGCTTGCGTTTGTTCGCAGCGCGTTTTATTGACATCATCGGCTGCGGCTCAGCAATTCAAGCAAACTTGATTGCATTCGCCTTGCACGATGATTCAGACCGTGCGAATCTAAATCGGAAACTTCAATAATATACAAGCAATGCGAAAACTTACTGTTGAGGATCTTAACCGCATAGACGTTGACACTTTTAAGCAGGCCCCCAAGGTGCCGCTTGTGATGGTGCTCGACAATATACGCTCGATGCACAATGTGGGCAGTGTGTTGCGCACGGCCGATGCCATGCGCATTGAGGCGGTGTATATGTGTGGCATTACGGCCACACCGCCTTCGGCCGAGATGCACAAAACGGCTCTCGGGGCTGAGGACTCTGTGACATGGCGCTACTACAACGACACGCTGCAGGCTGTAAGCGAACTCAAGGCGGCTGGCTACGTGGTGCTGGCGGTGGAGCAGGTGGAGGGCAGCCTTAAACTGGGTGCCTTCAAGTTCGACCCTTCAAAACGCTATGCCCTGGTGATGGGTAATGAGGTGAAGGGGGTACGGCAGGACGTGGTGGACGCTTGTGACCAGGCTCTCGAAATTCCGCAGTATGGCACAAAGCATAGCATGAATGTGAGCGTGACGGCTGGCATTGTGATGTGGGAGGCAGCGAGCGCGTTTCGTTAATGTGGAAATTTCTCAATTATTGCAGTCCGGTAAAACGTAAGCATGTGAACGGACTCAAGCACCAAACGCTACCACCCAACGCTACCTCTAATGGGGGCGACGCGTCTCGCGTCGGGGTAGAGAAAGGAGAAAATTACGAACTCTACTAAATAAAGCTGCATCTTTTCCCGACGCGAGACGCGTCGCCCCCATTAGTGCTTGCGTTTTGTGCTGCCTAATGATGCCTTTCTGTGATAAACTCAAGCACCTAACGCTACCACGCGTCGCCCCCATTAGTGTTTGCGATTTTTGGCAGCGCGTTTTTAAGCAACTTAAAATGTTCCAAGAAACGGTCTCGCTTTTGATGCCAATTTCTACAATAATTCAACACCTTTTTCATGATAATCAGTTTAGACCTTGATGGTACGCTTACTAATAGCGAAAAGAAAGTAACACCGCGCACACGCCAGGCACTGCTCGATGCTGAGGCCAATGGGGCTGTGCTGGTGCTGGCTTCGGGACGCCCCACTTATGGCATTGCGCCGGTGGCCGAATGCCTCGAAATGGAAAAACGCGGCGGCTATATCCTGTCGTACAACGGCGGACAAATTGTGGACTGGAAAAGCAAAGAGCTTATCTATGCCAAACACCTGCCGGCACAGGTCATTCCGGTGCTGCACCAGTATGCGCGCCAACACCACTATGCCTTGCTGGGATATGTGGGACACGACATTGTGACGGAAATGCCTGACGATGAATATGTGCATGAGGAAAGCCGTATTAACAATATGGCTATACGGGGTGTGGATAACTTGCTCGAGGCCATTGAGCCGCAACCTACCAAACTGCTCATGACGGGACACCCCGACGACATGGTGCGTGCCGAGGCTGAACTGGCCGATGTGGTGGGAAATGACATGGAGGTGTTCCGCTCGGCTCCTTTCTTTCTCGAACTGGTGCCCAAGGGCATTGACAAGGCGCAGTCGCTCATGCGCTTGCTGAGCCTTATTGGTCAGCAGCCGGCCGACATGATAGCTTTTGGCGATGGCTATAACGACCTTTCAATGTTGCGACTGGCCGGCATCGGGGTGGCTATGGCTAACGCTGCCCCCGAGGTGCGCGCCGAAGCTGACTTTGTAACGCTCTCGAATGATGAGGACGGAATAGCACATTATTTGGAGAGCCAGGCGAGCACTGCTTGCTGATGTGAAAGTGTGTCAATACTCAATTTGTGCGGGCTGAAAGCCCAATGATTGTCCATAGCCCTGGGCAAGCGAAGCGGCACCCAGGGTTATACGTAACGTGATGCAATGACGCCCTGTAAGGGCAAAAGTAATGATTATCATTTACTTTTGCCCTTACAGGGCGCAACTGTTCCTACATACGCTAACCCTGGGTGCCGCTTCGCTTGCCCAGGGCTAAGGACAATCATTGGGCCTTCAGCCCGTACTTGTTAAATCAGATTATTCGTTTTTATATCTGTGATAGAGAAGCTATAGCAGATCCAAAGCACAGCATCATTGCCCAATTGGGTGTAAACGTATCTCCAAACGCGGGCTGAAAGCCCAATGGAGCACTCAGCCCTTACAAACTTATTACACCGCCAGCCCCATGTTGTAGGCTTCGTGCAGTTTGGGGTTGCCCTCGATGGTGCGCGGTCCTCCAACCCCACCGCAGAACAGCGTGTCTGCCAGCTGGCACTTGGGGTAGCAGTCAGTCCACCCCGTCAGTCCCGCCTCGGCGCGTTGCGGCACTTCGGGGCCGTCCTCGGCCGCCGTGGTGAGCAAGTAAACATCGCGAAATTTGTAGTCGAGAGCGAACATGGCGTTCATGCGGTCAATTAGTACCTTCATTTGTCCGCTCATCTCGTAGTAGTAGATGGGGGTGGCCCAGCACACCACGTCGGCCTCAAGCACTTGCTGCATGATGGCATTGGCATCGTCGTTAATAACGCAGCGACCAAGCTTTTGGCAGGCCAGACAGCCGCGGCAAAAGGCAATGTCCTTGTCCGCAAGTGTAATTTTTGTTACCTCGTGTCCGGCAGTGCGGGCACCTTCGGCAAATTGGTTGGCCAGCATGTCGCTGTTTGACCCCATGCGCAGGCTGGTTGATATGACTATTACTTTTTTCATTCTTGTATGTGAGTTAATGAGTGGGCGTTGCGCCTTATTCTGGCAGTTTGTTATATTCCTCGTCCGTCACAGGTTCGAGCCATTCGTTGGAAGCAGAGCCAGGTTGTGAGTTCTCTACAGCCACGTGGGTGACAATGTGTTGGAACCACGCGTGCTTTTGAGCACCGTGCCAGTGTTTTACGCCCTCGGGAATGTCAATCACGTCGCCCGCCTCAAGCGCGATGGCCGGCTTGCCCCACTCCTGGTACCAACCCTTGCCAGACACACAAATAAGAATTTGGCGTGCCCCGTGGTGAATGTGCCAGTTGTTGCGGCAGCCCGGTTCAAAGGTCACGTTGCTCATGGGCAGTACGGTTTGTTCGCCATGCTCAATGTTTTTGGGCGTGAGGGCAGCCAGGTGGCTGTTGCCCGTAAAGTATTGGGCGTAGGCCGTGTTGGGACTGCCAACGGGGAAGGGTAGTGGTTCGTTAACGTTGTCGGTGTTGGCAGTTGTGTCAGCGTCATTGTCAGCCCACACCTCCTTGGCCAGGTTAAAGGCAGCCCAAGCTTTGGGCCAGCCGGCGTAAAAGGCCATGTGGGTGATGGCTTCGGCTACTTCGGTGTGTGTGATGCCATTGTTTTTGGCCGACTGCAAGTGGTATTTGAGCGAGCTGTCGGTGATGCCCTGGCTGATGAGCGATGTGATGGTGACCAAACTGCGGTCGCGCAGCGAAAGCAAGTCGTTGCGGCTCCACACCTCGCCAAAGAGTATGTCGTCGTTGAGGTGTGCAAATTCGGGCGCGAACTCACCCAGTTGGGTGCGTCCGGCTGTTTGTACAATCTTTTTTTGTGCCATGATGTGTGTGGTAGTGATTGCCATGATGATGAGCAATCCTGTCTTTTTAATAAAGCGTGTCATGCCGTTTTGCGGTATTCGCTGGGCGTCTTGCCTGTTTTGGTCTTGAAGAAACGCACAAAGTGTTGCGGATATTCAAAGCCAAGCTGGTGACTCACTTGTGCAATGCTCAACGTATCGTCGGAGAGCAGTTGCATGGCGGCGCGCAGCAGGCGGTCGTTAATAAAGTCCTTGGCCGTGCGGCCCGTTTCGGTCTTGACCAGTTCGCCAAAGTACTTTGGCGAGTAGCAACATTGGTCGGCAAAGTAAGCCACGGTAGGCAAACCTTGCTGGTGGGCTTGGTTGGTCATGTAGTGGTCGAGCATGGCGACAAACTTCTTGACGGTGGCATGGTTAATTTCCTCGCGTGTGATGAACTGCCGGTCGTAAAAGCGCAGACAGTAGTTGAGCAGCAGTTCGATGTTGCTCACAATAAGCTCGCGCGAGTGCTTGTCGATGCTGCGCTGCAGCTCTTGGCTAATCATGCTGAGCACGCCTCGGAATATGTCTATTTCGGCCGCCGACAGGTGCAGGGCTTCGTTCGACGTGTAGTCAAAGAACTCGTAACGGCTGATGTTACGCCCCAGTTGTGTACGGTTGAGCAAGTCGGGGTGGAACACTATGGCCGTCCATTTGGGCACTTCCACCTCGGGATTGGGCTCTACGTGTATTGACTGGCCGGGTGCGAAACTTGTGACTGTCATTTCGTCAAAGTCGTATGGCGTGCGGCCGTATGACAATTTGCACCCCTTGTTCTCTTTAAGAAACAGGGCATAGAGTGCGTAGTGAAATACCGACTCCTCAATTTTATGCGTATTGTCGCAGCGTACAACACTTACTAAAGGGTGGCGTGTGGGCAACCCGTAATAGTCGTTGAAGTCTTGAACAGTGTTGAATGTTATTTCGTGCATGGCTTGTGTTGTTTGTGATGGGGTTATGGGGGTATGGGGTTATGGGGTTCTGAGGTTAAAGGGTTAAAGGGTTATTGGGTTAAAAAGTCGCTTTTATGAGTTCGATAAGCTGCGGTAATCTTTTAACCCTCTAACCTCCTAACCCCCTAACCTCCTAACCTCATAACCTCCTAACCTCCTAACCTCCTACCCCTCTAACCCCTCTATAACGTCCTCCACAATTTGTTCGTCGAGCAGACGGTTGTCGGCCAGCAGCTCGTTGGCGTCGAAGCGGTCGTAAAGCCCCTTTTTGATGCCGCCTACGAGTACCCTCATGCTCGAAGTGCCGTAGAACGAGGCAATGCGCTCGCCAAAACCACCGTCTTTGCAACCGTCCTCGAGCGTGACAACAAATTGGTGGTCAGCCTTGAGGTCGTTGAGCGTGTCGGCATCTACAGCGTGCAGGTAACGCGGGTTGATAAGCGTGGCGTCAATACCCTTGTCGGCCAACAGACGTGCCACACGCTCACCCTTTTGGTAGAACGAACCAGCGGCAATGATAGCCACCCTGCTGCCGCGGTGCATCACCTTGTAGCTTGGCTCGTAGCCATATTCTGTGTCGACGGGGGCGGTGGCATGGTGCACCCCGTTGGTAGGCACGCGCAGCGCAATGGGCATTTTGTCCTGCGCAATGGCCCAGCGCAGCATGGCAAAGTACTCCTCGCAGTTGGTTGGAGCCAGATAGATGAGGCCCGGAATGCTGCACAGCATGGGAATGTCGAACAAGCAGATGTGCGTGATGTCATTCATAGAGTTGACACCGCCGCCTACCACGTTGATAACGGCCGGGTTGGCGTTGATGCAAATGTCCTGTGCTATCTGGTCGTAGGTGCGTTGTATGAAAGTGCTGTACACCGTCCACACAGGGTGCAGTCCGCCCTTGGCCATGCCCGAAATCATGGCCGCTGCCTGCTCCTCGGCAATGCCCATGTCGATGTGTTGCTTGCCCGCCAGTTTGCGCTTCTCGGGAGTGAAGCCCGCAGCCGCAGGTGTGCCGGCTGTAACGGCAATGAGTGTGGGGTCGTGCTTCATTTCGTTCAGCATCCAGTCGCTGAACAGCTCCTCGTAGGTTTCGACAGCCGGTTTGGGTGGGCGGCTACCGTCCAGACGGTTGAAGGGCAAGCACCAGTGCCATGCCTCCTTGTTGGCCACGGCGGGCGCAAAGCCATGCCCCTTTTCGGTGTGAATGTGCACCACGGTAGGCTTGTCGGTGCCCTTCACACTTTCAAACACCTTGATAAGCTTTTCGATGTCGTTGCCCTCCTCCAGGTATTTGTAATCAAAGCCCCATGCCTTGAACCAGTTGTGCGCACAGGTGCCGTTGCTCTCGCGCAGCGCCCGCAGATTCTTGTAGATGCCGCCGTGGTTCTCGGCAATCGACATCTCGTTGTCGTTCACCACAATGATGATGCCCGTGCCCAGCTCCGAAGCCTCGTCAAGCCCCTCAAAAGCCTCGCCGCCCGAGAGCGAGCCGTCGCCAATGATGGCAATGATGTTCTCGTCGGTGCCCTTGATGTTGCGCGCCTTTTGCAGTCCGGTGGCCAGACTGATAGACGTAGAGGTGTGTCCCACCTCAAAGTTGTCGTACTCCGGGCATTCGGCGGGAGATGAGTAGCCCGAAATGGCGTTCATGTCGTTGATGCTGCCCATAAAACCTGCGGCGCGTCCGGTGAGCACCTTGTGCGGGTAGCACTGGTGGCTCACGTCGAACACCAGTTTGTCATTAGGCGCGTCGAACACATAGTGCAGCGCCACGGTGGCCTCGACAAAACCAAGGTTAGGCCCCACGTGTCCACCATGTTGGCTCACGCGGTTGAGCACGGCATTGCGTGTTTCGTCGGCCACAATTTGCAGTGCTTTGATGTCCAGCCCTTTCAAGTCGGCTGGTGACTTGATCTTTTCTATATACATTGGTTGCGGTAAAGTTTGATGGGTTTGTATTCGTGTTGCAAAGATACTTATACTATGGATATTATGGCAATACCTTTAATACGGAAGATTTTACCACAAATTATTGCTGTCCGGTAAAACTTCAAAGAACATAAAATTCCTCCCCGAAGTCCC
>OMBB01000212.1_pt1 | contig 35484 bp, 37 predicted proteins | sample 1673961 | NCBI WGS metagenome assembly OMBB01 (sample SAMEA103958135, study PRJEB25191) | human gut metagenome | reverse complement strand
GAAGAATCATCCGACTTAGGTAACACATACAATTTACTATCTGCATATTTAAAATTGCAACAATGCACCCCCATATATTTTATTTCTATGTTTTTAGTTCCAATAGGTATTGACATCACTCTATAAAATGCAGTATTAGCTCCCGAATAGACATATATTTCTATCAACGAAGAAGAAGTATATAAACCATTAGAACCAACTTTATAGTCAATAATCAGACCTTTTCCTCTTTCTATATCAGTTACTACAAATATTTTACTCATTAATCCATTCTTATCAGCTGTAGCCGTACCGATGAGTTCTTCCAGCTCTCAAATATTGCTAAATTCTTGTCAAGATATAGGAATTTCGATTGCGTCGGATGGTAAATCTAGATTGTTTTCATGGCTTAGTTTGAGCGACCCATTCATGCCAATGCACAATGTACTGATATACACGTATGCTGATGATTTTACATAAACAATGGTTTTGTCCTCTTTTTTTTGATAATAAACATTAGTTAAATAGATTCCTCTTTTTATCGAATTAACGGATAGATCACCGCTATATCCTGTTAATAAAACAACAGACGGAGATGAATTTTCATGGTTCTTAAATACTGAAATAAGCATTGATATTCCTGTTAAACGATTTCTAAATTCGGCAATTTTACAATACTTCTGCTGGTCTTTTTGATATGAAGTGGTCATTCTTTGAATTGATGGCATCAATCCATCTTTTTCACTCGTAGCAACACCAATCAGTTCTTCCAGTACTGAGGCATTGGCTTTCAACGCCTCACTTAATTCCATCTTTTCCATAATATTTTTTATTTACCAGTTTCAGTTTCCAAATTGTTTTTCTTATAATCCTGCCATGAGTCGGCGAGCTGCCCCACCGAAGCGGAAGTGTAGAGGTCAAGTATATGAATCTCGTCATCGGCAAGCTCCACAAGCTCGTTCCGATAGATCTTCTCCGCAAGCACGTGCGCCGGAAGACCGGGCACATTCCTGTAAATGCCGTCAGCAATATCCTTACGGATATCCGCTATCACCATATCCTGTCTGTCTATCCCCGTGAACAGGGGAAATTTTGTAAAATCAACTTTCATAATATTCTTAATTAAATACTGTTATCCGCAATAAAACATAACCCAGTGATTACCCATACATTTAACGAATCCGGACGCATAATCCAGATCAATGAAGGACATCACATTTCCTCCGGGGGCAGGCAGGATGCGTCCTCCCTTAAGTCTTACCCCGCCGCTCATACGTTTGAAGTATATGGTATGTCCCGGAACATCCGGAGGAAGTGTCACTTCTATATTACCCGTATTAAGAAACATCACATTGTCATCATTGTTATTCAGGGAGGTGCTGACGGATATGTTCCTCCAGTTGCCCACTATGCCACGAAGAGAAACATAGCTGTCATTGTTCGGATGAAGGAAAATGTTACCTCCCTCCACGAACAGAGGAATGCTCGGAGTCTTGATGTGCATCCCGATCATGGCATTCGGACTCTGTATGTCAATTCCAGCATCATACTTAATCCCTTCAATGGTGACAAACTGCGTGTTTCCCCCGATTTTCACACGTGCAAATGTCCTTTCGTTATAAAACTCAATTTGTCCGGCAGACAGGTTGAAACCGACATGGGAATCCGTCCCCTCATAAAGAGTTTTTGAGGACAACATGCCGGAATCTATGGAAAACGGACCGATACGTCCGCTATCCGCCGTGATTTTTCCGCTGATGTCCACATTGACCGCCCTGATACCGTCCGCATCAATCATGGACGCCTTGATCTTCTCGGTCAGCAACAGCTTGGTGGCGATAAAAGTCCAGCTCTGTGCTACCTCCCAGTATTTTATTTTTCCCGAAGCCACATTCTGTTTGGGGGTTTCCGTCGAAACCGACGTATGCGAACGGATGCACAGGTACAGCAGGTTGTCATAAAGTACAATGTCGTAAAACTGCTGCCCTTGCTTGCCCTCCAGGTAAGACACAGACGCCCCCCATACACGCATACGCATGCGCGCTCCCTTATCTCCCTTGTCACCTTTTGGAGCAAAACTGACCTGTCCGGTTCTAGTCACCAACGGCATATCACCTCCTTATTCCTTGGTTGTGATGGTCCATGCCACGTTGCCTCCTGCCTGCTGGCACATGTCCCAAGTACACGTGCCGGAAGTGGCTGCTGTACCGGAAGTAGACGGGTTAAGGACTACTCCTGCACTGTCCATGAACACGAAATAGAAAGTCATGTCCTTGTACTTGGTGGTACTCCCACGCTTGACCAGAATGGGCTTATAGACCACCGTGTCACCACTTTCCCGGATGGTCTCGTCCTCGGGCGTGGGATTCAGGATCAAATCAAACGGATCGGACGCATCCATTACGGACTGCGTGTCCTGACCGATGAGCTTGCCGCCCTGGTACACCTCCGCCTTGAACACACCTGTCGTGTCAACCATATCGTTGGTGACGGTCAATGTCTGTGTAGTCTTTCCGCTCAGCACGCTCCACGCACCGTTGACCTGGTTGTACCACTTGTACGCCAGTCCGGTAGTGATCTCGTCACTGCCCATGCGCGCTACGGCTTTCAGAATGCAGCTCTGCCCTTTGTCCCGAAGGGTAAAATACTTGTTGTCACCGGCAATGATCGTCACATGCTTTTGGTTTCCGACCCCCTTGGTGATGGGGATGCTATAGACGAACTGGACGGTGTCGCTGGTATTCCCTATCGTCACGGTGGCTTCACCCTTGATGGTACAAGAGGCCGCTCCGCTCGCCTTGACCAGATTCTTGACGATCTGCAATCCGTAGTAATCCGTCGTACCGGGCTGGTAAGGGATAAACTTGAAATGTCCCGTCTCACCGCCAAACGTGTTGGTGGAGACATTGCCCGAGAACTTGATCTCGACATCATTGAAATACCATCTCATGGAGGAAGGGACCACCAGCCCTTCCGCCACCCGCGAAGAGGTGAGAATGAAGGACAAGACGGGCTTGAGCGAAGCGAAATCCGGTGCGATGTTCGTCGGCGCGGACGCTTCGCCCATATACTCCTGATACAGATCTCCCTGGTTACACTGGATGGCAGGCATGTATACGCCGCCCTTTTGCGAAAATATGACCTGTCCGGTCGCGCTGGCCAAACTCATGACGCTCCTCCTTCCCCGGTCGTTTCCGTACTATCCGTGCCTTCGGAGCTTTCGGTGTTGTCCTCCCCCCAAGAGGCAGGTGTGAATACTTCGACGGGATGGTCCGTACCGTCTATCTCTTCTTTCGCCGCCTGCGGGGTCAGGCAGACGCCGCCCGCTTCCTTGGCCCTGTCAAATACCGTGTCGCCGGGGAAACGTGCCACGTCCGCCTGCCACAATAATACATTGCCATCCGCTGTCCTGTTGCGGATATCGGTCAGATGCAACCGGTCGGCAACCTCCTTCGTTACTTTAATGTAAAATGCCATACTTCTATTGTTTTTAATGTTATCCAAATTTTCTTACTACTACCGCCTTGCCCCCCTGTGTGAGCACCTTGCCGCCTTGTGTCAGCGCCACGTAAGGGCCTCTGTCCTCCACCTCCAGCTTTAACATCATGCCGTTGCTGAAAGGTATCCTGGGAGAGTATCCGTCGGCAACCTTGGCATATCCGGCATCTCCGCTCTTCTTGACGTACCAGTGACAGTTAAACATGGCGGATGGATTCGGGATAACCCCCATGGTATCCCGAATGACGGGTCTGGGAAAAATGGCGTAAGTCCCATCCGGAACACCCGTAGGTACGCCCTCCCAGTCGGCTTCAATCTTCGGAATCCTGCGGCGTATCACCGTAGAGACTGCCGGGTCCGATATGCCCGGGGTTGATGCCGGAGTTCCGGAAGCCGCATAGGTGGCCTTGCAGACAATCGTGATGTCATCACCTATATAATTGCGGTCAATCTTATATACATTCTTGTTCAGTGATACAAACTCCCAGTCGTTGTCACCCGCTCCTGTGGTTATCGCCTCCAGCGCTCCCGTAGACAACAGACGGTACCAGAAGAACTTGCATTTGCCCGTAGCCGTCACGTCCGTGTCGCCTACCATCAGTTTAGCCGTGATGGTCTGTGCGGTGATGTCACGCACCGGGTTCCAGTCCAGCGTGGACGGGCTGTCTATCGTCAATACGGGGATCGCATCCGTACCGTCAACCGCGCGGACAAGACGGCTCATCTGAAAAGTAAACAGCTGTCCGGTACGTGTGTCGGCATATTCCGCGTAAAACTCCAGCGTGACGGGTTTTAGGACGGTGACATTTTTTTTCATTGTGATCTGTCCCTTGCTGTCACCGGACTCCGTAATGCTGTAGCCTGTGTTTGTCGATGTGATAAGTGTGCGTGTGGTTCCGATGCGCTCGTACCACTTCATGTTGGTCAGCCTGGAGTTGACCGCCCCGATTTTAGTCACCGCTTCCGGATCGGTGGCGTTGCACCGCGGAAACAGGACCAGCGGTGTCAGCGTATAGTCCGGAGTGTATTCAGCTTTGTCAGCCTGGTAGACCTGCATGTCCGGCACGCTGCCCACCACCTCGATGTTACAACTGGTTTGTAACAGCCGGTAGTTGATTTCTATTTTTCGTTGCTTTGTTGCCATTGTTCCTATTAATCATTATTTTTGTAAGGTAAAGGCAGACTCCGATAAGGCGTCTTATATACCTGTAATCGTCAATATATGCTCCAAGTGTCGCTATGTAGCACACTTTAATTTGAGGCAAGGCTCTCTTCTTGAAAATCTAATCGTACAAATTCTTTCACTGAATGTTCTCTCCGAAGTGTTGCAGCACTCTTGGGGAGAACTTTCTTTTTGCACAAACCTTACTTTTTTTACTGATACTTTACCCATAATCTTATATTTTTAAAATGTTACAAAATTCTCCGCCACTTCAAACTGCTGCCCGTCACGCAATAACGCCTGTGCTTTAAACGTACACACCCGCATGTTGGTATAATTCGGTCCGAGATCATCTATCGTCAGAGGAAGATTTTTCCCGGCGCCGGCACGCTTCACCGCCCATGCGTTATCTTCTGATACATTCCCGGTATCACGCGTCCAGCTCACATCAGCGTCAAGTATATGATCTGTCACGTCACGGTTGTACAGCTTGCCGGTAATATATAGCGTTGTGGAAAAAGTCTCGATATCAAAATACCACCCCTTTGTGCTGCCGATCTCTATCGTAAATTCCGGGTTCCCTTCCAGCATCGCCCATCCGGCCGCCGCATATTGCGGTTCGTCGGCTGTTCCCGTCATCAGGCACTTCCATTTGCAGCCGTAGTGCCAAACCGTGTCCGCCCGCTCCTGCGTATTGGTGTAAGGATTGTCAGAGGACGCGACTTCGGCCGACCAAAAGCCACGGTCCACCAGTTCCTGTACGGGCAGTCCCTGCCAGTCCACACGGTAAAGTTCACCGAAGATGCCGGCACGGGCGAATATGTACGAGTGCTTATAGTTGACGGGGAGATTGTCAAACAAATCCAAATTGGGCAAACGCCCCAATATCATGTAATAGTTGTTCTGTTCCAAGACAGGCTTCGTTACTCCTTCCAGCCAGACAAGACATTTATCCGTGGTGGCGGACAAATACCAATAGCTTTGCCTGTCCTCATTGAAGGCGTTTCCTCTTCTGGTAATGATCGTCAACTCTGTGGGAGGATAGTTTTTACCGCCCGGCACCTCACTGTCCGGGTATGATAACACCGAGATGGAGTTGGCCGGGACATTCTTGGACAGCACGCGCATCCACGAGGCGTAATACTCCCCCGTTGAAAAGAGGTTGTTTACAATCCCGTACACTATATCACCCTCCTGGAATGCGGTGAAGTCATTCTCCCAGCGCTTGCGCAATTTCAGGGTATAAGTTCCGTCGCTCTCTAAAGCCACGGACTCAATGACCCCGTTCTCGGAATATGAGGTGTCGCCTTCCTGTGCGTTCAGACGGTTATAGATGATTTCCTTGAACACTGCGGAGCCGCGTACCTCAAGACGCTCGAACTGACCGCGCCCGTCAGGATAGATACCGGCACCTTTACCGGCAATCATGGAGTCGATGAACTTGCCGAACTTCAATAAGAAATTTGTTCCGTCCGCTTGATCCTTACGAAGGAACATTACTAAGGAGCGCAATGCGGAATACACGTTATGGTCTGTCGCAGGGGTGGAGTCGTGGCTTCCGATCACATACACACCGCTGCCACCACCGCCCGTATAGGTCTGTCCCTTCAGGGTAAGGCTCTCAACCTTTTCCTCCAGCTCCCCGATACGGGAATAGGCGGCGGTTTCCCCGACAGTATATATAGGGGAATCATAAGCTAAATCAAGATTGAATTCAAATCCGATAACCCTTGACTGTCTTCCGTTCTCGAAATAAGCCTTGTTGATAAGGTTGACCTTTTGACCGATGCCATAGAAATTATGAACGCCATCCTCACGGTATGCGTCATTTGACATCATCGTGCAGCCATAGGTACTCGGGTCTATCTTGGATTTGGCAGCGTACTTTTCAGTCTTTTCCTTCAACTCCTGCTCGGCGGCACCCACAAGCCCCAGCTCGGTTATTTTCGTGCTGTCCCAGCCGGAAAGCACATATTCATCTCCATCCTGGGGAAAGAGCACATCACCGGGAAGCGGTCTGCCATAGTCCTCATTCCTGACTATCTCCCAAAGCTGTGCCTCAGGGTTCCATCCGCCATCCTCCAATTTCTCCGGCTTTCCCTCAGGATTGAACTTCACGGCAAACTCCAAACCGTTGAGAAGTCCGGACGCGAAACGTATCCTCAGCTCCTGACCGGGGAGGATATATTTCTCGGAAAAGTTAACACCCGTGTCCCTAAAGCGGTAGGCATTCCATTTTTCCTCGGTGGTTGTGCCGTCCTCATTCTCCACCTTGTCCGTCACTTCGATAGTGGTGACATCCGACATGATGCCCGTTCTTCGAGGATAGATTTCATCGAAGATAACCACCTGCTCGACGGCTTCCTCGGTAGTCATATCAGGATAAGCGTCAATGTAAGGAGTGCCTCCAGGAAGCATCAGCCTGCGCTGCACCACGCCGTTCACAACCACGGTCTCGTCAATGGGGCGGTAGTCTGCCGGTATGTTACGGGTGGAACCAAAAGCGTAGATACGGGTGGCATAAGTGGACCGGGATTCTGACTGTGACATTTCCTGTACGTTTTTCCCGATCTCGAAATCCACCGCGTCACCGGACTCACAACGCCCGAAATGGATGATGTTTTCAGTCACCCAACATTCGCAATCCCATTTCTTTGCCATCTCAAAACAAGCGTCAAGGATGTTGATGTTATCGTAACTCATCAACTGGGACTTGTTTTCGACTGTGGAATCAATGGAGAAAACAAAATCCTGTCCTTTGTATGTGTAACCAAGAGCTTTCAAATTTCTAAGGACTATACCGGCTTGTACGTCAAGTGGGGCGGTCAGGTTCCAGGACGCTTCCTGTCCGGCCGTCTCCGGGGTATATTTGAAGATTTTGTTTTTCCATTTCCAGTAGTAGGCGTCAAGCTGAAGCTCATAGTCGTATGCCCCGGTTTTACGGTTGTACTTGGGTTTGTACAGATCGCATAGTTCGAACCGTCCGAAACGTGTGTCCTCCGTCCAGTCGCCCAGTTTGAAAAAGACAGGAGATTTCAGGGAGAACTTCAAAAGTATAAAGTCCTCCTTCATCAGAGTGAACTTACGTTTGCTGCCTTTTCTGACAACATCCTGATAACATGGTGTACCAGCTGAATTTCTGATCTCAATTTTCATACAATATCTTTCCTGTCGCCCGGATTGGGTTCTTTGAGTTTGACCATAAACTTACCCCGGCATTTTCCGTAACTTCCATACTTGCCGCAAGACAGATAGTACAGATTGTAAATCTTTCCCAGTGCCGGGATTTTCAGTGCAATTTTACCCTTTACCAGTTCGGATACAAAGGACGAATATTTATCCAGATAGTCACTTTGCGAGTTTCCCGTAATAAAAAAAGGCAGGGTGAGCTCCCTAGAATCCATCTTGCAGATCTCAGGCGATGAAGTAATCTGTATGCCATGTTCCAACCTGCTGTCATTTTCGATATAGTCCTTCACAGGAGGGGGTGTCAGTATAGCCTCCAAAGCTCCGTCCATCAATTCCGCACCCCATGTACTCCAGATATTCCTGCCATTAATAAAAGCATTCCTCTCCATAATCACATTCCTTTTGTGTTTTTTTCTATCTCGGCAAGAGTGTCGTCCATGCCGCTCAATATGCCGGTATATTTCTCAATTTTCTCCAAATGATCGTTGCATTCATGCAATACATCACGCATTTCCGTGACACACACCGAATGAGCAGCAAGTTCCTTTGCCATATTCAATGCCGCCGTGGAAATAATAAGCATATTCGCATTCATTTCCGTTCCTTTGGTTTCCAAACGTACATTAGACTCATACATGGCTGTCAGCCGTCCGCTGATCTCCTCACCTGTTTCCTGGCTCATGGTGGTGGAATATCCTTTGGAAGAGGATTGGGAATAAGAGTCTCCGGATGCGTTCCACCCGAAGATATCCGCCAGACTGTCTCTCTCGGCCAGCACTGTTTCAGACAACTGTTCCTGCATCTCACGCAATGCATCAACCTCATCTTTCGTATAACCATCCTTACCATATTCTGCCCAGGTTTCATATAGTTTTCTGACCTGTTCCTTGTACTTGTCAGCCATCATGGCTCTGATAATGGATTTGCGGAGCTGTTCCTCCAGATTCTCGGCCAGTTCTTCATTTCCGTTCTCCAGATCGGATATCATCTCCCAGTAAGAATCCTCAAAACTGTCAAAGGATATACCGGTAACCTGTTCCTTCACCGCCTCCAGTATTTCCTTTTCCGTTTCGCCATATTTGATGATATTTTCCAGATGGTTCCTGAACTCTCCGTCCATAACAGACCAGAGGCCGGCATAATTCTCCCTGATGGACTGCAAGACTTCCGGGGACATATTGATCATATCCTTCATCTCGTTGAACGTCACACCGTACTCCCTGGATATCTCCCCGGCGACATCACGCCAGTTCTGTCCTTCCCATTTGTAGGAGCCTTTCCACATCCTGTAGCCCTGGCTGTGACTTCCGATACTGCTGCCGGCACTCAGACGTGCCTCGGCAAGTTTCTTTTGTACATCCAGCTCGTTTTTTGCAATATTCAGAGCTTCCTCTCCGGCTTTGGATGCTTCTGCACCGTAACTTTCATTTATATATGCCTTTTTTTTGTCAAGCAGCTCGTCCCAGATATCCAGTAGATTATCATACTGCGCCACCATCTCATTATAACCGGAATAATCAGCGCCATGGAAAATACCACCGGCCCCCTTGATCCCAAAAATGGACCCCACCGTATCGAAAATTCCTCCTACGGCATTGCTCACAGTTTCCAGTATATTTCCCACGAATTTGTCAAGCCCCTGGTCACCGATCTGGTCAAGTATGGCTAGGATGGCAGCAATAATCCCGCCTATCTTCGATCCGGATTCCGAGAGTACGTCAACCAATGACCCGACACTATCCCCGAATGAGGAAAGACTTACATCCGCCTCCCCGAGCTGTGCAATGGCATTGGTGACTCCGGTTATATTGTCTATAGCCTTCTTTGATGACTTGTCCACATTCGTTTTCGCATTCGTGACATTCTGGGATGCTGTATTAAGCTTTTTCTTCGCCACCTCCTGCTCGGCATGTGTTCCACTTTCCAAGGACATATTATATTCATCCTGAGCCTTGGTCAGTTCCTCCTGAGCTTTTCTCAGATTGTCCAACTGGTCTGGAAGATCACCAAGCAGTCCGCCTTTGTCAATAATGGCGGATTGTATCCCGTCTAAAGCTTCGTCAACAACCTTTTTTTGTTCCACAGCCATATTCTTATACTCATCGGATTCACGGAACAGTTTCAACTGTGCCCTGACTTTGTCAAGCTCTTTTTTAGACACCTTACTTAAATCCCCGAATATCAACTCCCAATTGATTTCCTGCTTCAACTTCTCAACATCCAGGGCCGACAGAGCTTCCTCAAACTCCTTTTGCAGGGATGCGATCCTGCCTGCATCAGACTCACTATCCATCAAATTCCTGTATTTGCGCGTCAACGCCTCCTTTTTCCCTTGGAAGGTGCTGTATTTGATCAGATATTCGTCCCATGCACTTTCCTGCTCACGCAAACCCTCTTTCCTCTGACGTCTGGTGGTGTTGCTGATGATCGTGTCAAATGCCGACGTATCCACGGACACCGAGTACGAGTCAAAGGATTTTTTCACATAACGCTTGTCTTTCTTCGCCTTCAGTTCCTCCTCGGCCTCGAACTTTTCTTTCTCAAATCGGATTACAGTCTGGATATAGTCATCCTTCTGCCGCCGCAGAAGCGATATCTCCCTGCGGTTGTCAAGTTCCCGCTGTGCCAGTTCCTTTTCAGCCCCGGCCTCCATAGCATCAATACGGGTTTGGGCTATCCGGTATTCCAGTTCCTCCTCCTGACGCTGACGCTCCTGCAAATGTTTCTTCTGCAAGTCCTCCAGTTTCACACTCTGCGCATTAACCGCATTGGCTTTCTGAGGATCCACCTGGATATCCGTCTTGCCGGAAAGAATGATGCGGGCCATGTCCCTGTACTCGCTGTCCGCATTTTTTTCGTCTGCAAGCCATGTTTCCAGCTGTTTCTTGTTCATCTTGATGAACTCATCCCGCATCTTGATCCTCTTCTCGTTGTCCTCCAGGGACTTCTCCAGACTCTCACCCCGCAGTTCCCGGATTCGGAGCTCAGCACCCTTGATCATGTCGCCATACTTCCTGACATCATCATCAATACGTGCCAGTGTGCCCGGAGTATTATCGAACCAGGAGGTGGAATATCCGGTATTGCTCATGGAAGAAGTCACATACACCCCTCCGGCCTGCTGCGCCTTCAGCGCGTTCTGGTATTTCTTCCTGTATTCCTCCAGATTATTCTCCTCTTCCTTGATGGCTTCCCGGTTCATATATTCCAACAGTACCTTCTGCTGCCGCACGAACTCCCTGGCTTTGCCGCTGGAAATATCCAGTGCCTGTCCGTATTCCCCCACTTTGGTTATCACTCCGGGAATATTGTCCGTGATTTTGGTGATGATGGAATTAAGTTCGGCCTGCTCATCCGAGGATAGTCTGGTCTTGGTCTTCAGCTCATCATACCGGTCCAGCAACGGCATATACTCGGAATAAAGGCTTATAACCCGTTCCTTCTGTTCATAAAACTTTTCATTGGCGGTGGATACTGTTGTATTGACAGTTTCAGCCATTCTGTTTTTCAGGCTGATCCATAAATCTCCAAGCCAGGACAACCGTCTTCCTAGTTTCAATTTGGCATTTTCCAACCTTGCATCAGCCTGAGCAGCCTTGTCAGATGCGGATACATACAATTCGGATTGTGTTAGCTGGCGGTCTATGATATTGGACACCCCTTTCATGAAATCACCAGTTTTGGCAACCTCCTCATTGATCTCTGCGGCGGAAAGTCCCAGGTTGTCCAGTATAAGAAGCGACTTGCGCCCCAGACCGGTCACAATAGAGTCTGTCATATATTCCACACTTTGGCCGGTCTGCTGCGCCTTCAACTGGGCGAATGCCAGATATTTTCCCATATCATCAACCGGGATCCGGAAATCCTTTGCCTTGACCGTTGCTTTCATCAGCTCAAGATCCGACAAGACTCCCTTAGTGGCAGTACGAAGGTTTGCAAGAAGATCAGGGCGGTCCAACTTCTCAAATGCATGAAGAACTCCGTCAGCTTGAATGGCCACCTCCACACTTTCCCTGACAAATTCCTTTGCCTTGGACATGCCGTCTTTGAAAAAATCAAGGGCAGCCGCTCCGGCGGACGCAAAAAATCCCACCACCATAGCTTTCATATTCCCCAGTTTCAGGAATGACCCGGAAGTTTCATTGGTTCCGCCACGCAGACGGGCCATCGCCTCTCGTGTTTCCTCCAGCTGCTTTTCCAAACGGGCATATTCTTCCGGATGAAGGGACTTGACAGTATTGTCCAGCTGTTTTTGAAGCCCGCGGGCCTCTTTGGACAGTTCCGCATAAGTTTTCTCGGTGCTCTTCATGGAGGAGCGGAGAATCTTCACTTTCGCATTATTATCGGATATGGCTTTGGAATTGGATTTCAGCTCTGCCTCCAGACGTTTGTACTCATCGCTGCCTTTCTTGCCGGAGGCTACCAGTTCTGTCATCGAATTGCGCAAACCATCATTCGTCCGTTGCAGCTCACGGGAGGACGCGTTTAGACGGTTCAGTTCCTCACGGGCCTCACTGGTATTCAGGGAGAGGGTGAACTTTATATAATCATCTTTCAGTTTCTTGTTCATACGGTTACTTTTCAGCAAAACTAGTAACCGGCAAGGAAGGGGCAAAGGACGGGAGAAACATGAGAAGCCCCGCATATCCATGGACAACGGGGCAAAATATCAATGAGGACGGTATCCGGGACGATGCGCACTGTCATTCCCGTCCGGCCAGGGAAACAACTTCTCCAGCCGGTTGCGGATCTCCTTGCGGAGCGAATCGGACATGCCCGCTCTCAGATCAGGCAATGCGTTGTTGTACACTATCCCCCATATCTGACGGTTATAGATACGGAGATCGCGTTTCTCCCGCATGTCAAGAAAACGTATATAAAGAGGGTAGCCCGTTTCCAGCATTATCGGATCCACCCCCGTTATCTGAAACTCGGCTGCCGCAAGACGGTCACGCAGATGCCCTGTACGGCCGGGCACAATTTTATCCGGGCGGAATCTCACCTTAAGCTGTCTTCCTTCCCGGTAAATACCTCTTTCCGCAATATCCAACTGCCGTTGATAAATGGTCTTGAAGTCACGGGACAGGGTTCTTTTGAAGAACTCCTCCCTCGCAGGGTTCCATCCGTCACTCATTCCGTACCAAGTTTAAACGACACACTCCAACCGCTGTAATCCGTATAGAATCCTGTTTCCGGGGTAGTGGTCATCCGGTCAAGATTACGCATAAGACAGCACCCCCTGTTCCTGTCACCACGCATCACATTCTTGATGCTCTCGACAAGGGGCTGTGTATCTTCCAGCACCCGAACCGGACCACGGCGCTGCATATCCATACGGTCCATCAGAAATATAAGACACAGGTTATCCTCCTCCACATTGTCCGGATCCGTACCTGTCTCCTGTGCGGACGGTACGACCACGAACAGAACCGGAAGCTCGTCAGAACTGATACTTTTCAGACAGTCGCTCATGTCTTGGTCCACATTCACTACTCTGACGGAATGTATGCCAGGTACACGCCGCATGACATCCTCATAATACTCACGATAGGTTTTCAAACTGATCATAGGCTCTATCTTTTGGAATGTAATTTCTCAAACTTCTTTCTGTAAAGGAAAATAAGGATATCCCAGAACGGTGTCGCCCTCACCTCTGCATAGTTCCCGAATGCCCCGTTCTCAGCGATATCCATCCCAATGCCCGTCCAGCCGGTATGGTCATCCGCTTCCGGCTTCTCATCTTTTTGGAAAAGAATCCGCAAGTCAACCGTTTCACCGTCAATCTCCAAAGGCTCCTCCCGGATGATGGCGAACACATTCATAAAAAACAGATAAGCATGAAGACAGAGCAGAATTGGCGGTTCCGCACCTTCCCTTCCCGTATAAAGAGCTTTTCCGAACTCCCGTAATATCATGTCCCTGTCGCCGCCACCCTCATCACCCATCCGTCTTACCAGTGCCATGCACTTGCAGAAGGTGTCAAACGATACCCCGTTGAGCATGTCTTCCGGTCCGTGAAAGCCGTTCCATTCCGGAAGGAGGTTGATTCCGGTACTCAGGTCCAGCCGGAAAGATTTTCCCTCACGAATAACGAACGGATCCGTCAGGGACAACAGTGCCAGCGTTTCTTTCCATGTGGATGGAGGAAGATGCCCCATATCAACTGGGAGTGCCAGAAAAAGAGACAGAATTTTCAAACGTATCCCGGGTTCCGACAATATATGCTGGTTAGCCATGGTGGCGATCTCCAGATAACGGTAATACTGGGCAGGTGTCAGTTCCTCAAGCGTTTCCGGCACACTCACTTGTCTGTTCTGATAATATATTACACGCATAAAAATCAAAAGGTTATCCCCTTGCTTTGAAGCGTGGGGCCTGAAACATAGAAATCAACCTCCTCAGGCGCGGCGTCCAAAGCCGCCACCGTATCCTGCAATTCCTGAAGATACCGGTCGGCATCGGCCTGAAGACTGTCCGCCACACTTTTCCGCGCCTCTTTCTCTGCCCGTAACTTTTCCTTTACAGTTCCGGTCTGCTGCACCTGTACGATACCTTCCGGAATAACCTCTACAGGCAGGCGATCAACCGCTTTCTTGATGGCCAACAGTGCCAGAGGTCGCTGGCATTCCTCCAAAAGAGTGTCACATACGTCCGGATCCCTTCTGACAAGCCAATCAAACCGCTCCTTTCCGACAACAGGCAGAATGTCTGTACGCTGTATTTCACGCAGGATGGGAACCAGTATGAGAAATAGACGGTGGCTGCCGATATGATAGAACTCGTCAAACTCGTCCTTGGTACGGATGAGCAATCCGTCCATCTGTCTTTTAGCCAGGCTTTTTCCCCAGAAGTCAAACTGCTTCTCCTCCAAGAATCCTACCAGAGCATCCACCGACTCATACGCCAGATTAAGTATGTTCATTTCATCCTTATATTCCTGAAGGGCAGTCAGCCCCTTCTCATTCTCTCCCAGTTTCCTCTGCCTTCCGCTACCGCCATGCTGTGCATCCAACGTGGGAACAACCTTTACCCATGCGAAATATGCCACGGCACGCTGCGCCATGAATACAAGTTCCTCTTTCTCTGGATCCAGGTCTTCATCCCAATAAAGGTCGACTATCGCCGAAAGCACGTCCGCCCCGATAATACAGGTCAGCTGGCGTGCGGCCAAAGGCAGTACCGGCTTCCACTTGGAATAGTCCAGGCTGTCGGAAATCATTCCCAGCGCCGCAACAAGTTCCTGGCGCCCTTCTCCGTTTCTGTCGAATATCATTTTCATAACTTATATATTTTCTTTCATACGGTTTCCCGGCGACACGTTCTCTTCCTGACTCACCACATTCCTGTACAGTCCGATACGTATATCTGTTCCCGGCCAGTTAGCATTGATATACTCCTGCACCGGCTTGCAGAGTATCATGTCCGGAATAGCCGTTTCAGACGCATTGTAGACCTTGATGGAATACAGTTTCTCGCTTCCACTGCTCAGTTTGTTTTCCAAAATGAGGTTCGCCAGCACCGGATCAATTCCGAACCCGGAGGTGGCAGCAGCGTCAGCCTTGTTGCTGATTCTGATCTGTGCCTCGATGTAATCCTTCACCTTCTTATCAATAGGAGTCACCTTCCATCCCTCAAAATCGTTGGCTTCATCGCTCCAGAACCGGGTGGTGTGCATATATTTTCCCACATTCTTCATCCCGGTAATACCTCCGGCAAATTTCTCCATGCATTCATCCTTGTAATCCTCCAGCATCTTGGCCGTATAGGTTTCCCCACGCTTGCGGCATACGGATTTCAAACGTTCCTCCGCCTTGTCCCAATACCCTTGTGGAGATTCTATATGCAGACTGAGCGCGCTGGAATTCAGATTATAGTTATGCAGTAATGGTGCCAAGGTACCGGCTATTTCCAGCCAGTCAAAGGCTCCCAGAAAACGCGGGGTACTAACAAAATCCTTACAGAAGGAATAGATGTTGTAATATTTGGCCGACACCGGATATCGGAAAGGATCTGCCGGATCAAACATGGGATACCTCTCCATATATTCAGGATCCGGGAAAGGGAAATCTCCCACGACAATGCCTTCCGGATCATTTTTCCCAGGGGGAGGGTACAACAGTCTGGCACGCTGGTAAGGGATATGCTCCAACCTTAGTAGCTTCCCCCGCCCGCCAATACGGGGCGCACGGTTGCGGACAAACTTGATAAAGAAGCCCTGCATGTGGGTGAGATCAACCAGACAACGGTGCATACAAATCCGATAATCCCAGGAAGACATGTCCGACTCAATATCAGGTGCAAGCACCCATTTTTTGTAGAAACGGTTGTCCGTATCATCAATTGCATCCTCATAGAACCGGGGACCGTCCCCCCATTGCAGACCGGCAATCTTGCCAAGAATACCCTCACCGGCATAGAACCGGTCAAGCAGGCGCATGACCTCTCCGGGCATGTCATTGTTATCCCCCATCGGAACGATATCATATCCGGCCACACTCATTTTCCTCGTGAAACAGGTGTTACGGTTATGGTTCAGCATGATACTGGAAGGTTCCCATCCCTTACCACGTCCTGAAATGTCAAAGGAATAAAGCGATCCATTGCCGGGGTCCACAAAGCCGAAATTTCCGCTACGTCTTACCTCCATATTACAAAACTGTTTTCTGTCCGTTAAATTCCACTACCAGAATCTGCCAGCAGTTCAATGCGTTGCCTGTTTCCGTATCGACAAGAAACAGTTTATGACTGGCATTCTCTATTTTTTCATCAGAAGCCTTGGAACGAAGCCTGGCCGCTTTCAAAAACACCAGATCACCGCCAGACTGTTTCTGACGGTTGTATTTCCGGAATTTGATACTGAATGTCCCTTCAGCTTTGCTCACCGCTTTCATCTCCTCGACTGCGGTATATAAATTAATTTGTCCCATATTCGCTATTTTTCAAGCAAATATGGGACAAATGCAATATGGGATAAAGGACAGGACTACTTGCTTTGTGGATGCAATTTCTCTATCAGTCCTGCATAGAACCGAAAGAATTGCACCAAATCCAGATTTCTTTTCAAATTGTCCGGTTCCATCAACTCAAAGTCATCCAACAGAATATCCGTCAATTTCTCCGTATGCTCCCGAAAGGAACCGGGCTCATGATCCTGTATATTAGCCAGCGCATCTATCACTTGATCTGTTATGACAGCATTCGGGTTAAATCCTTCTTCTTTCATCTCAGACCTCCTTTCTTGCAAAGATGTAACGACACAACAAACCAAGCTAGGCAAAGCAATGCAGGAACTGCCGACACAAAACCGGCGCATACCAATGCAGAAAAAGCCAAGGAGGCATGAGCCATAAGGCACACCTGACGGTTGGTAACTACGGATTCAAGAACACACGAGAACAGTTGATTCTCCTTTTCGCACCACACACTGAACGTGGATTTTTTTGCCTCTAAAACAGGCAAAGTAACTGTTTGATTTTTCATTTTTGTTGAGCATTTAAAATGAAACATTATGTTGATTTAATACAGAAGGGAACAAAAAAAGTTCCGCTCCCCGTTGCTCAACACCTGATACAGGCTGTGGGCGCATTAACGCTCCACACGGGACGGAACTATATGTATAGCCATGGACATAAAAAATGCCCGCAGCAAATATTTTGGCGAGCCTTCTCGCCTGTATCAAATGTTGAGCACTGCAAATATGAGGATTATTTTTTAATCCACAAACTTTTTGGAAAAGTTTCTTGAAAGCAGAACCTGCCAGTGCCATGAAAGCCAAGGAAGCATGAGCCATAAGGCACACCTGACGGTTGGACACTGATTCTTCAAGTACGGAAGAAAATAATTGATTCTCACGGTTCAGCCACATAGTTAGGACTGACGATTTGCTCACGACATTTATGTCGGTAGCAGGAATTGAAACTGTTTGTTTCATACGATTATGGTTTTGTTTAGCATTTTAGACAGATAAACGGCTGTCCTATCCCGTGTCGCTAAACAAAACCATAATCCACTCCGTAGAGCAAAAATAGTTGGGAAAGACAGCCGTAACTTTATCACAAAAGTTGTGACTTCTACAATATCTTAATCTATTAGGCACAAAAAAAGCCCATTCATCATGAGCATTAACCGTTGCTCTCACGTCATGAACACACATGGTTTTGTTTAGCACTGCAAAGATAGAAATTCTTTTGTGATAGACAAACTGAAAGAAACTATTTTTTCAGCAACAAAGATTACTTATGTCAGAAAAATAAGAGGCTTCCATATCATACGGAAGCCTCTTGTGTGCCGCACAGACTCCATGTGCGGGCTTTTGTCAATAAGAACCAATCCTAAATGGAAAGAGAGCCAATTTTCTTGCTGATGTCTTGCAGGGCGAATCTCAACGTGCGTAGTTCCTCATCGTTAAACTCGCATTTTTTCCCATGCACCGTATTCCCGTTCAACCGCTGGGAGAACCATGATTTTGACTTGTTGAAATAAGTCTCGGCTATGTACTTGAAGGAAATCATATTGGATATGCTCTTTACAGCCTCCAAGGTATCCAGTTCCTTGTTCACTTCATCCAGTTCCTTGCCGATGCCGTCCATCATCAGAAGCACATACTCTGAAATCAACGCCTTGTCTTCCGCCGAAGTATACACCCCGTCCATCTTCGCCAGATGCTCGTCAAAAGCCGGAGTGCCCAGTTCCGCTTTCAATAACTCAAGTTCTTTTTTCAAATTCTCATTCATAACCAATTCTATTTTTGAAGGGGAGGGATGCTTAGTCCGCATCCCCTTGAGTTTGTCCTTTCAATTCCTCGATTCTCTTTCGAGCTTCTAAAATGCCATCCAGATAAGCGTCTATTCTTTCATCCGCTCTGTCATCAGCCAATCCCATCCGCTTCAATCTTTGGACTTGCCTGATACACTGTTCTAACCTGACAATGTGCAATTCCAATTTTTCAATTCTGTCTTCCATCTGTTTTAATCATTAGTTCCTGTTGACACTGCAAAGATAGATAAACTTTTGTTTACCGCCAAATAAAAAAACATTTGTTTTGGATGATATTCTAACATTTACTAATGGATTTTTTTACTAGTTTTGTAACAATTTAAAAAGTAACCATCCATGGAACGATTAAATGACGAACAACTAAATGTACTGGATAAAGAAATTCTGGAGTTCTACTGTCAAGAAGCAGCAAAACGTTTGGAAGACTATATACGGGTGGAATCAACCATAACAGAGCGCTGTTATATCCTGTTCGGCATCTATTATGCCATTATTGCTGCCTCTATGGGATACGTACTCTCAAACTTAGACAAACAAAATGATCTTCCAGTCACGTATGGATGCCTTGCCTTATTCACATTTTCTTTCATATCCTTGATATATGTCACAAAAGCCATGAAGCCACACGATTTCTATGCTAAAGGAAGAGATCCGGAAGAATTCAGAATACCGGAATATGTAAAATATTTCCAAAAATGTCCGGAAGCGGATAAGAAAAAGAATGTATTGGCAGATGAGCTGGTCATGCTTCAAGAGAGTATCAGCAAACAACGTGCATTAAATGAGAAAAGAGCCGGACAGATAAGCGCATCACTTTCTTTCCTCGCTACCGGCTCCTGTATAACTGCGATCCTTTTCATTATCATTATATTATAAGTGTGGTAAGAGGAATCTGGTCTGCTTCAGTGGATGTCTTTACTACCGGAATAGGAGAGGGAACTGGCTTATTTGGTTTACTTTTGCCCATAATATAAAATGGCGAATCCTCATCCAATGCGCACCGACCGGTGATAAATCCGGAACCCGATTCTACAGGTTACACATCGAATGAGGAGTCATTTTTACAAAAATGTTTTTTATTAAGATTCGGCATCGCCGAATTTAGTGGTAATATTCAACATCCCAGAATTTTCTAGCGGATTTTTACTAGTCTTATAGCAAAATTCAATTTAATAAATTATGAATGAGGAAGAGCACATCCAGTGAGAAAAAATGATAATAACCAGTTTAATATCCATTTTACCTGATCTGACAACAGAACTCCTACTATAAAGCTGACAATACTACATACCATATTTGCTGATTTCAAGTAATTGGAAACAATCGTTGATTTCTTTACTTTTGAATCCAAAACCTTTGCTTTTTCATTATCAACCTGTTGTCTCCTCTTCGCTTCAACATATTTAAGATAATTCCCATAACACAGAAATGCGTCCCCCGCCTCTTTTGTCACGACAAAGCTTTCCCCCTCTCTTATTATCATCCCTTCCGATTCTAACTGCATTAAAGCCGTGTCAAATAAATATTGTTGTTCCTTACCCTTGTAGAATCGTTTTATATCCTCTATCGGCACTCCATAATAAAACATTGCCAATATTTGTGATTTATCTTTATCGTAGGGTCTCATACATTAAATGGTGAATCCCTTATCAAAACGCGCCCAAAGGTATTAGTGTAACCTTAACCCGATTTTACGGATTACGTTTTGAAAAGGGGTTCATGTCCTGTTTCACCAATTTTTATGACTCTAATTTTGAGGGCATCACAAATGTATGAATAATATTCAACATCCCGAATTTTCCAGCGGATTTTTATTACCTTTGCTGATGTATCAAAAATATGAACCATGACAAAAGAACAGGAAGATATCAAGCAGTTACAAAAAGAAGTAAGCCTTATTTGTATGCACCTTTATCAGATCAAAAAGCTGATAATAAACAGTCTAATATTCCTTTTGCTTGGTCTGATAACAGGACTTCTGCTATAATCATAGATTTCAATATCAGGCAGCCAAATCTGAAAAATCTTTCTTACCTTATGTAAGTGTCGGGGGTTCTTTTTCGCCTTCCCCCGCAAGGCATTTCACAAGATCCAGTGAAAAACCATCCAAAAAATGACTGATTTTCCCCTTATTTTCGTATTTATCATTCAAAATGTGCGTATTTCAGCCTAGAATTTTGCTGTAAGAGCACATAAATATCTAGTTTTCAACAAATAACACCATAAAACCAAAATCTTTAAAACCACGTCTCTTGTTTCCGTGCGGGCCGCTCAGAAGTCCCGGGGCAATTGCCCCGGGCAATTTTCGTGAAATATGACAGAGAAAAACGGCGGGATGCCTGGTACGGACAGAAATCACTCCTCAAAACCGGGGATATAGGGATTTGCATTATTGCCACGGGCAATACGGACAATGCGACGCCAGTTTCTGCGCATCATCAGGTATTTGAAAGCGTCACTGAAATTGGTAGAAAACATGGGAAGTTTCTTCGGGGCAAGCTTTTCACTCTTCTTGATCTTGAACACCACCTTGGTTTCACCCTTATAGCGGATGCCGGCTGGGGCTTTCTCAACGCTGCTGACCATTTCACGGCAATTCACCGCATCAACCAGCAATCGGGGCAATTGCCCATTCTCTCCCTTCATCAACTCCTGCATGAATCCGTATTCCTCCGACTGGGGGATGATACTCTGTCTGCGGCTCATCAGAATGACGGTCCATCCGGTCCGCCGGCCATCGGCATCCTTCTCTATGGCATCCTTTATCTTCCTGGCATAATCCTCCCCCTGTCTTTCAAAATTATTGCCGGCCCGGTCATAATACAACGACAGTTCCTTACATTCATGTGAAGCAAAGAAATCCAAGAACTGGTCAGCCAGCTCACGGAACCATCCGGGAGGTATCTCGAAAAAGTTTTTGTGGCATCGGTAATACGCTCCGTCTTCCTGCCCAATCACGAATGAAAGCATGTTGCCGAAGTCCATGCCGCCATCCAAAGGCTCGTCATGCCGCAGATAGCGCAACTCCCGACTATTTTCCGCCGGCTCCCCTCCAGGACTCCCGTCATAATACTTATGCCTTTGCCCGAATAATACATAGAAGCGGACATCACGCCGGAGACCGGGCCGCATACCCAGCACCGACTTGCAGAACTCATGCAGTTCAAGAGTACCTTGATATAAGTTTCGTATATATTCTGGGGTCAGGATATCAACATTGACCAGGGAGGATGCGTTAAGAAAAAAGGTTTGTCCGCGGCGCAATTTGCGCAAGGCCCGATCATAATAATCTATTTTCCTTTCCAGACGCGCCAGCACGGAGTGACTGGGATTGTCTTTCTTCTGCTCGCGCAGTTGCTTCAACAGCAGCCCGTTCCGTTCAAAAGCCGCCTGTACAATCAGAATTATACGGTCTGGATCCATATTGGGTGCATAACGGAAATACCAGTCATATTCCCCCTCGTTGACATCCGGCATATCAGTGGTGATCGTCAGACCAAGAAACAGATGCGATGCCCCGTAAGTGAGAGAATCGCCACGTAGAACAGGCATGGCACGGTTCACCTTCTCGTCCTTGTCATATTTTGACTCGTCATAAAACAGATGGACCACCGATTTGCCGGCAAGCAGTGAAGAGTTATCCAGCGAACCCATAAAAATAACACTGCCATTCCAGAAGGAATAGCAGTTCCGGTAATCATTGACAATTATGGAGCATTTCGCCTTCCAGGAGGCTGGCGGTTCCTTTCCACGGATATAATGCACCCCCTCGTACAGCCCCATCATTTCCCATCCCTTCTGTACGGCGGGCATGATGTTGTCCTTCAGATTGGCATAAGTGTTGGCGACAAAAGCTAAAGGCGCACCGGGCATTTCCCAGATACACCTGTATGAACGTCTGGACTGTATGACCGTACTCTTGGACATACCACGCCCGGCTATGACAACCAGAATGGTCGTATCCACGAAATCGGTCAGCATCTGGACATTATGGCTGAATTTTACATCCACATCCTCATCATTCGCTATCTTCCTCGCTAAATTCCTCGATATCATAAATCATACGTCTTTTCAAATCAAACTTTCTTATCCGTGCGTCCTCTTTCAGATTATCACGCACAGCAATAGGTATCTCCGGTATCGAGTCGATGAAACCCTCCAGTTCCTTTCTATCAATGGCGGGAACGCCCAGATCCTCACGGCTGGCCGTATAGATATCAACCTTTTTCTGGTTTAGAAGCTCTTCCGGTATCTCCGCCTGTTCCTTCCTGAAGCATCTGCGGTATTCACCGGCAAGTTTCAACAAGGCCCTTGCCTCCTTGATCTTGCCGGCCAGGAAAGCGGCGTCCGCCCACTTCTCGGCACGCTCGGCATACAGGGCAGCAAACGCCTCCGGACGGATGTTGTCTTGGGTATAGAAAAAATTGATGCTGTCATTATACACCTGCCGGGCCATCCAGTCGGACAGGCTGTACGGTTCCGACTTCAGCAGCCTGATTATTCCTGCCTTTGTCACCATCCTGCCGTTAGTGAAACGCATCCTGGCACGCAGACCACGTACCATCTCCATTAGAGAGAAATACTCCCTCTCTTCCGGACGCAAAGAATCCAGCGTTCCGGTGGAAAGAATGCGCTGGATCTGATTCAGATCAACCTTTTCAAAGTCCACTCTTGAAGGTCTGACCGGCAATTCACTCATATTCATCCATATCTTTTAACAGATTCTCAAACAAACGGCGTTCCTGGATCTCCGTTAGCAGCTTAACGGCATCAATATTCCCGTCCTCAGCTGCTTCGTGCAGCTTTATCTCGGGAGCGGCCCGTGAGACAAGCACGCCTTCACGGATCAGCCCTCGAATGGTGGTTCCTGGAATACCGGCGTCATATACAAAAAGAAAGCATTCAGAAGCGTCAAGGCCAAGATAGGCGGCAATATCCTCCGGCGCATAACCTAAAGAGGCCATGCGGCGAACATCATTTTTTTGCTCTCCAGTTAGAGCCAGGCTGTCAGGGGGAATATCATTCATAAGATAATTTGTTCAAACATTCTTCTAGGTACGCCAACTCGCATTTTTTTGCAGACAGTAAATGGGCAAACTCGCCACGGTCACAAGGGTGGGAGAAACGCTCCATTTTCAGGAGTAGCCCATTGATCCCGTCCTCCAGCGTCCCCTTCCGAAATATCAGTTTTTTTTTCTGTTTTCCAGTTCCTTCTCGGCGGCCGATTTCATAGATTCCCATTTATCCACTGCCGCCAATGCCTTCGCACGTTCCTCCTCACCTTCAACGGTTTCAAGCTTCTTCTTCCATTTGGACACGTTGCTGGCCGCATTCTTACGGATATTCATCACCTCAAGATCACTTTTGTTGGAAAGCTCGTCAGAAGCTAGATAGACGGCAATACGGGGATGTTTCCCGAGCAGCGCATGATTGTCACGGTAATATTCCAACTCCTCCCAGATACTCCGGTCCTCCAGGTAATTCTCCACAGTTGTTTTGGCTATGGCAAACGCCTGTTCCAGCTCAACGTCATCCGGCAGTTCCCCCAGTTCCCTGAAAGTTTTTAGATAAAGGTCATAGGCCGTGAACATATCGGCAACCAGTATTTTCAGTACATCCGGACAATCCGGAGAGTTGAGGAAGGGGAAACGGTCACGGAAACGGATCACATTTTCCACAACCGGGGTGACAGGAACATTCACTGCGGTTTTCTCAGCCTTGATCTCTTCCACCACTATAGAAGCTGAAGATATGTGGGGAGAGTCCACTGCCTTCCGTTGCATTGTCCTGAAAGCCGTTTCCGAAATTCCGGCAAGCTTGCGCAGTTCCTCCATCAAGGTGGCACGAAGCAGGTCTGTTTCGGCATTCCGCCGGAAAGTGGCTTTCAGCATCAGATTAAGCCCGTACTCCTCGTACAAAGCAATCCCCTCACGATACGGACGGGGACCGCTCAGATAAGCAATAATTTTTTCTTTCATACGATAAAATTTACAATGTACCATACAAAGAAAAAGCCCGGCAATTGCCGGGCAAAAGACAGGTCGAATAAAAACAGCTTTCAATAAGAAAGTCTGAGTGAACCTATTTTTTGAGAAATGTCTTGCAGCGCATGATTGAATCTGTCCAACTCCTCTTTCAGTTCCCCATGGATGTGGTGAACACTGTTAATACTATATTGCCGCATCTGATCAAAACTGCGCCACCTCGTAATACTTGAAGAAATAATACAATGCCACCTTATGCCATTTGGTCAGCTCCTTGTCTCCGGAAAGTATGGACGATACCGTACATTTGTCAATCCCGGTATAATTACTCAGGTGCTTGGCCTTCAGCCCTAATTTTTCCATACGTTTCTTGACCCATTCGACAGTAATGCCGTCAATATCCTTGCGGTCAAAATTAACAGCGGAAACTGTCAGTTTCCAGTCTTCCGGAATCTCACCTTTAAACATTTCCCGGACACGCTCGTGAAGTTCCTTTTTGGAAAGGAACTGTCCATTCACCAGATCCTTCTGCTCCGCACGGACAATCAGACGGCTTTCGGAGAAGGAAACAATTTCAATTACAATATGCGCCATACGTGCATACTGTCTGGCAAACTCATCAAGTCTCTTTTTAACCTCTGGAGAAAGAGGAAGTAAATCCAAATTTTTCATACTGCATCAATTTACGATTGATTATCGGAATATTTGTTTTTAATCTGTAAAAGGAAGGGCCGAAGCCCTTCCCGTCACAATTTGACAAGTCTTAAATGCGTCAGGTCGAAAATCGCGATCTGCCTGTTTTCACGTCCGAAGCGCTTGGCTGCTTCCAGATCTGTGAAAATCCGGATGCTGTCGAAATAAAACTGTCCGTTTTCTTCATTCAGCCATCCGCCGACTTTCCTTTCGTGCTCTAAAGCATGGTTAAGAACTCTTCTCAGACCATCTTCCCCGAAACTATCCTGAGTTTCAAGATAAGCGACTGAGATGCCTTTTGTGACCTTTTTTAAGGTTGTAAGGTCAACCGTGAACCCTTCCGGGTTCTGTCTTGCTATCTCCTGGATAGCCTTGAACAATTGTTCCATAATTAAAAGAACTTATGCGGACGTCACCCGCGTTTGTTATGACACTGCAAATATACGAAAAAGTTTGTTACTAGCAAACTTTTCGTGTATTTGAATAATAAAAAAAAGCGGAACCGAAGCCCCGCTTTCCTGAAATAATGAAACCTCACTAAAATAAGAATATGACTTATGCCTGATAACGACTCTGCTCAATCCATGTACATGTACCGGAACCGGATTCAAAAGCCTGAAGGGTTATCTGGCTGCCCGGACTAGCGGTGAAGGTTTCTCCGCCACGCAGCAGGAACTGGCCGCCGTGAGCAATTGTCGGAGCCACGCCTGACGCTACACCCAGCAGGGTCATCACTGCACCATGCCGTCCGCCGGTCACTTTATTTATTTCCGCTTCACCACCCTGAAGCTGATATTGCCCTTCCGCCGTAAACGGGATGGTAGTGGCAGACGCGCTCACACTCGCCACCGGTTCTTCCGAAGGAACAGTACCCTTATAAATGGCGATGTCATCCCCTTTACTGATCTGGGTAAAAGTGAATTCAGAGGAGTTGGCATCCTTGTTACCGGTATAATTGACTCCCATCTGCATGGGATTGCAGGGGGAACCGAACAGATCCTTGTCCTGACCGTCACAGTAGCTCATTATCACGATACATTTCCGACCGAGCCAGTTGGTCTTGAACTCACGGACCGCCTGCTTGTTTCCCGGATGGTTCCCCTTGACCGTAGGGGTGAAACCAAGTGCGTCAGGATCTCCGTCTGTATTGCTTGTAACCTCCACGGTACCGGGAGTGAAATAGATGTCGGTAGAATAACATCCAGGCTTCAATTGTATGTTCTCGGTCATCAACACACCGGCCGAGTCACGTGCCGGGAACACCAGAATATCATCCACATCAATGATACTCATCATGTCGCGCGGGTTGATCCCTTTACCCGGATTACCTTCCGGGCGCTTCACTGCTCTTTTAACGTATGCCATAATTATAACAATTTAAAATGAATAACAGGGGCGGATTACTCCGCCCATAAATTTAACCACGTGCCACCTCATAGAATTTGCCACCTGCATAAGTCAGCATGATAAATTTGCCGGCGCTGAGCGTCATGGCATCAGTCAGGACAAAATTACCACTATTAGCGATAGTGGACGCATTCGTATTCCCGGCCCCGTGAATGGTATACACCTCACCTTCCACCGCATCTGTGAAATTCGTGATGGCCGTCGCTTTGGTATTGGTTCCCGTTACGAACACCGTGGCACCCGCCAAGGATGGAGTGGTTGCATCGTTGGCGAACTGTAATGCACCGGAAGCTGCCGTATCACGTCCGATTTCGATAAATTTCCCGTCAGAACGTTTCATCAGACGTATGGTGTCCCCTTTCTTCGGTATCCAGTCGGCACTGATCAAGCTGAACTTATCGGATTTGGTGATCTTTACCCCCTTGTCCTCGCTGCCACACTTGATGGTGACAATCTTACCCACTTCGGCGTTCTCAATATCCGTAATGGTGAACAGGCTGGTGTTGGCCACGGTCTGTACACTGGTATGCAGGGCTACGTTCGGGTTTTTGTCCTTCTCCCCGTCAATGAAGGAGGATGCAGGTCGGTCATACTCGTTACAGAAGATCATCTGGCGGCTGCCGTCCATATCCTCTTTTTTCGTATATTTGAAACCTACCGCACGCGCCCAGATGGATTCCTTCCACAAGGACCATACCTTAAGCGTCCAGTCCTGTTGTTCCAAGCTGAAATTTGTCATTTCACCGGCCACATGCTCGAAGCATTTGATATTGCCCTCCATCGTCCAGAAAATACGCTGGTGATTGTCTGCGTTCGGAATCGGAATCAGCTTCACAGCCGGATATTCCTTAACGTACATCATATTGGCCTTGTAATCCTGGTTCACACCATAGTGCAGCTCGTTGTATTTGTGATACCATACTACCATATAGCTGGGAAGATACAGGGCCAGCTGCCCGCTGTCACGGTACACGGCAGGAATCATTCCCGTACCCTGGAACAGTTTTTCACCGATATTGGCTTCCGTGATCTCACCCAGCACAAACGGCTTGATCTGGTAAACGGTCTTCCCGTTATTAATGTCAATGAAACCGTCAACCTTCTTTCTCAGCCATTCATAAAGCCCGTCGGCCGCTTCCATGGCGCGTCCCGGCTTGTTAAGGTCAGGATCCTTGCGCACGCCGTTGATACGGCGCAGCTCACGCTCGTTATGCAGCTTCTTGGCTGTTTCCGCCAGAATGTATTCAATGAACGACCATTTGATCGCCTGTGATCCTTCCTTGTTGAGAGAGCCGATCCAGGTCTTTTCCAGCTGCTTCAGGTCACGGAACTTATGGGCGAACATGACACTGAACATACGCAATGTCTCGTTGTCGAACTCATATTCACCTTTGGTCACATTGTCGAAATCACTGGAGGTGTTGTCAGCCTGCGAGAACTCACCCAGCCAAATGTTGACCAGAGTGGCCAGATCCTGATATCCGCTCTCCACCGGGAAGATGCTCTCGATACTGGGGAGCTTGGTCAGGAATGACTGCAAACGGTCCTGCCAGCGGATGCGGTAGAACGCACCAAGGTCCTCCTTCAGACGGCCGTAATCCACGGAACTTTCCGCACGGACCTGAATATTGATTCCCTGACTTGCGAGCAGAGCGGCACGGGCACGCATGTTATACGGACGATCCAGCGCGAACATCTCACCCTGCATACCTCCAAGCTGCTTGTCATCATCCAGGTTGAAGGCACCGGCACCCGTATTTTGTTTCAGACCGGCACCCGCACCATGGTCCGGCTCCGGCAATGCGCTCAGTACCGAAATCTTCTGCTTCAGCTCCGCTATTTCGGTATCTTTCCGGGTGATGGCCTGCGTCTTTTCCCCGTCTGTCTTTCTTATTGCATCCAACTGCTCCTGCAAGGAAGCCATTTCGGATACTTTCTGCGCCAGCAGACCACGAATCAGCGCCTCTCCCGAGTTCTCAACAGGACCGGCCTGCTGTTCCTCATCCTTAAAACCATTTTTCAACGCTTCCCCGAAAGGAGTTATGAACTTCTCATCGAAGCCAAGTTCTTTCAGCTTGGCTACATCATCGGCATCGAGGATATCCTTGTCCTCAGCCTTCTTCCACTCTTTCAGCCCCAGCAATCCAAGGATTGCGCCGGCAAAGGTGGACATTTTAGAATACTTTCCCATAAAAATAAAAATTTAAAAGATTTGATTTGTCTTGTTGATGACGGACTGCGCCAGAATCCAGCGCGCAGCTCCCTCCAAAGTGTTATAACCGTCCGCCAGTCCTTCCCTGACCGCTTCATCACCCATAAAGGTCGCCCCGCGGAACACGGGGGAGTCCTTGTCATAAGCGATGGAAAGGTTCTCCGAAACGGTCCGGCAGAACATCATGTGCAGTTTTGACAGCTTTTCCTTATAAGGTTCCTCGTTATTGTTTTCCGCAATCTCCCGGTGTTCCCTGTTTTTCAAGTCGGCCGAATCCGGGTAAATCTCCCGATAATCGATTCCTTCTTTTTTCAAGGCCTCCTTGGCATTATAATAGGTACCCACAACACCGATACTACCCACCTCGCACATCAACGAGCCAAGAAAGCGCTTGTCTGCGGCTGATGCCAGCCAAAAATGTGCGGAAGCACAAGCTCCGGCAATGTAAGCGACTACGGGTTTGGGACATTCGGATATCATTTTTGACGCATTGTCCAGACCGGTAATCATTCCCCCCGGTCCATTTATCCACAAAATGATGCCTGCAATACGGTCATTAGCTGCCGCCTGTGCAATATATTCCTGAAGGCGGAACGTCTCCCAGGAATAGAGCGTCCCTTCCAGCACAATAACGGCAACCGAATCGGAAGGAAGACCGCTGTCTTCCAAATTCCACCGCCCCACAAAATTCAGATCCGATGCGTATGCGGTCACGGTATCTTTTTCAAAAAATGCCTCTACCTCCTTAAAATTGCCGGAATGTATTGAAGGAAGGATCAATGAGACCAGATTGTAATAATCCTCTCTAGCCATGGCCCATTTTTCATTGAATATTAACTGAATACGATTCATCCGTTCTTTTTTCCTGCAAAATAAAGAACAGATCCATCCATGAACAAGGACACGGAGAAGCGGTCATCACACCCGGTCATGAAAAGACCGTTTTTCCACATAAAAACACCTCCAAAAAGGACATGGAAAGGACAAAAAGACACGCTACGTTACATAAAATTATCTGTGTTTATATTCCCGAACGGAGGTTTTACGGCGCATCTTCCGCCGCCAGCGCTGGTAATCTTTCAGAAGTGCTTCCACGCTCAGACTCTCAATGCAATACTTCCGGAGAAAGTACCAGGCCGAATTGATGTAGTCTATACCATAGACATGTTTGTTTTCATCAAACAGGTCATGAAGCTCCGCACGCATCATTGTGTTTATCTTCCTGGAAAGTATTTTGGCTCCCCTCTCGCCTATATAATTATAGGTAGCCAAAGGTTTGCCACCCGGAAGGTGTGCCTCTCGGCGCTCCGGCAACACAAGCTCCAGATTTCCGCTATCCACAGGGCATCCGGCAGGACGTTTCTGCAAAAGATCATAGACGAAATGGTACAAATCAAGATCTGAAGGCAGGCGGACTACCTTGCTGTCCGGGGTTCCATACTTGCCTATTAGATATTCGGCTAAATAATTTTCTATCGTTATCTTCGTGGTAATCATATACTTATGTGTTTATACAAAAGTAATGATTTAAATTGAGATAGTCAAAGAACAACCGGCTAAAGATGGACCGGCTTCCAAAAGAATCATGAAGGCCGTTGCAACACCCCTTGAAAAACAAAGGGGGGATTTTCGTGCAACCGTACGATCTGATGATTAATATTATTGTAATATATTGAATATCAATATATTGTACACTGCACAATTCGCGCACGATTTTCGTACGAAATGTAAAACCACGCACAAAAAGCCATAAAATACGTTTTTGGACAAATCGAACGGAATCGTGCAAAAATCGTGCAGACATAAATATTTATATATCAATATATTATAATCAAAAAAAACGCAGTTGCACGATTGCACGAAAATTTCTTCATTTTTTATAAGGGTATATTTCTTAAAAGTTAAAAAATAAAAAAAAGAATATATAGGCCGCCCGTTTTCGAACAGATCGCACGATTGTCCAAAATGTTTTTTCTGGGGAAAAAGGGGTATGAGGGGAAACAAAAAAGTCCGGAAAACCGGACTTTTAAACTATATGTCTTCAGGATAAAATGCCTGCGTTATGAATTCGTATTCCCGGGGGAGCGACCGCACGCCCACAATAACACACAAGCCTCTGGCAGCCATTTCATAGAGCCTCTGGTTGGTCACAGGGGAGTTCCTGAAGTTATACTGGGCGCACATCACGAAATAAGCCGTGGACAGGTCACAGGAATAAAGATCCTCCTGTATCAGCTTGGCCGCATCACTAGGTATCAGGGCAAAGCCCAGCCTGACCGCAAGCCTTGAAATCATCTGTCTGCGTGTCCGGACATCAGGACATACCGCCACAAAAATTTTATTCTCTTTTTTCAGCATATTGCTTCCTTTTTATTTGCATATCTCACTAAAAATCACTAACTTTACAATGATATAAATTGGGATATATCATACATTTCTATCCGAGTAGAAATGCCTGTAAGGGACCGCAGGCCGCCAGGCCGGACAACGCCGGATCTCACTCCTGTCATCAGAAAACTCCAGCAATGCGTCATTAATGCTCTTGTGGAACAGCTCCTCTATGATACACATTTCGGCCACATCCATGAACAGTTCCAAAGAGCGGGCTGTGCAGTGCTCGGATACAATGATGGATCCTCCCTCGGGAATCCGGAGCAATAACTCCGTCACCCGGTCATAAAACCTTTTGAAACGGCCCGGATCACGCCCGGCCAGAGGCATTACCTTTTCCAATATTTCCTGATAACTTCGTGCCATGTCAGTAGTCCAGTCTCAAATTTCCCGGAAGATCAGGATCCAAGGGATCTTCTCCCGGTTGTATGATCTCCTTGCCGGTACCGACCGTGAAATACTCCACTCCGCCGGACTTGTCATCCACGACAGGACGTCCGTCCTTATCGACCTGATAGGGGAGTCCGGTCTTGCTGTCATATTTCTGGGGGTTAAACACAAAACCTTTCCATTTGCAATACATGACGAATTTTTTCTTGAATGAGGCAGGGGTATTATATTTCCGCTGGGCCGGATCATACAAGCACAAGGCGTCGAACAGCTCCTTCTTCACCAGGCGGCAACCGATATGCTCCGGTGCAGAGAAATACTCGTCAGCCCAGGAAATGAAGGTTTCCCCGATCTCCTGCCGCAGTTTGCGCTCCTCAAGCCGTTCTCCAGGAGCTTGGACCACACCGAACGTCAGATACAGTTGGATACAGTTGGCCAGCAGGTTCCAGCACAGGTTCCACTGGTCAAAATCCCACTCGGTAAAGAACAACGCTCCGAAATCGTCAACCGGTTTGTGGCTTTCATTATAAAAATCGGAAAAGGCCAACAGCCACTGGCGATCCGTGAAAGAGGAGCCGGTTCCGCGGATGGCATGGTTCGTGGCAATATAGATTTTGGGAGACTGCGAGAACGACAGCGTGATACGCCGCCCTCCCTTATAGTTAACACTCCAATCCCCGGTAATGTTTGGAAACAGAAACTCGAAGTTGAAGTTCTGAAGCACATCATCAATAAACACCAGCTTGGTTTTCTCCATCACGTCATTCCATACAAACTGGTCTTTGAAGATGTCGGAGTTCTTTCCGGGAATATAGGCTATAGGCATGACGTTCCTCATGAGTTCCCCTATAAGGGACTTTCCGGAACGCCCGTTTGACTCGCCGACCTCCGACTGCTTTCCATCCATACCGATCACCGCACGCGCCACATTGGAATCCTTCGCTTCCATCAGCATGTACCCGATGGCGCACAGTTTGGAAAGCAGATGGATATGGTTCTCGTTCTCCTCCTCGGGAGTCACCTCGCCGCTTTTCTTCCTCCATGTGAAATTGCTGGCATTGATCAGGAATTGCAGATAATGGGAGCGGTGTCCGTCTTCGGTCAGCTCATAGGAATACGTATCAGCGTCCTTCCTGAAGGTGACAAGCTGTTTTCCCAGATATTTGGCCGGATAGTCACGTCTCTGCTCCTCCCAGATATGATGTGAGATATTTTCATAGCCCATTTCCTTTACGCTGTCACGGGTGACCAGCCAGCACGATTTATCGAAATAGAAATACTGGCCGTCCCGGGAAGGCTTAATGAAATCGGGCTGTATGTACTCCAGCAGTGATAGCTTGTCCGGTCCCACATACTGCGACACCCCCTTGATCAGCATCTCGTTCACTCCCACGCAGCAATTATGCTTGGCGAACTGGAACAGGTAATCCCGGACGTCGCTCGCCTCCAAGGACCTAACCAAAGGAGGTTCCAGATGGATGAACAAGAAACTCTTGTCCTGTCTTCTCAGGCGCCCAAAACCACGGTTCTGTAAAAAGTTCTGGGAATTCACGTAACAAAACTCATAATCCGATCTTTCGTTATCTTTCCCCTCATTCCTCTTGACCACACGCCAGAACTGCTCGTCCGCGTCAAAGGGCTGAGCCGATACGACCTTGCCATCCTCATCGAATTTCCAGCGGTAACGGTTGAAAAGGAATTCCGGAAGATTCTTCAGCAGATCCTTGTGGCGCTCTGCAAACGCCTCATGGGAGTGAAGACACCAAAGCTCCATCAGCCTGTGGTCAGTGAAACCGGTAATTTTAAACATCTCTACATACTGGCCGGAACCCTTCTTATCATTACAGGCATAATCAAAATCCGCGGCCAGCTCGTCCTCTTTTCCCAAAAGAGTATTGGCCAGCAGGTCATCAAGCCCCTTGTCCCCTGCATCATTTTTGCGGATATGCCCTACAAATATTTCCAGATAGATGTCACGGTTCTTCAGACTACGCATATACTCCTTGAAATTCCTAGCAGCGGAATAAAAGTTCCTGGGACGTTTCTCAACCGGATCGTTTATCTTGATATTACTTGAGATATCATCCCAGTCCGAATCAAAAACAAATGCCACCTCCCTGACCTGGCAACCGGTGACAATCCTGACGAAATCCTCCGGTAGCGAGCCATTATTTCCCAGATTCTGTATCCCTGACACGGCAATGGACGGGATGCCATGCTTGCACGCCTTCTCCGCTTTCTTCTCGCCTTCCTGGATATACAGGCGGTCTATCCTCGTACCGCTCTTGAAGGCGGTGCGTATCTTTTCCGGAATATATATAGGAGTACCGGACCCCCGCGGTGATTTGTATTTGAAAGGCTTCCCATCCTTGTCCAAATGCATTTCTGGGAACTGCCAACGAATGCGGTAGTATTCCTTCATCTCCCCGGCCGCCCTGCGCTTGTTATCCTTCTGGACATAACGGACAGGAAGGCCGTCCAGATCATAATATTCTATGATGACATCATCCCCCTTGGCCGTCAGCATTCCCCGCTCATCAATCGTTCCCGGTTTGAAAGTACGGCATTGGAACACGGATTTCGTATCATCGGTCTTGTACACACTGGCGGTCACATCCTCGAAAGTCAGTCCCGAGGCGGCCAGCATTCGGGCGCAATAAGAACCCGTATCCAGCCCTTTGGCAGCCTTGCTTCCCTTCTTCATCTTCTGAACCGGTTTCCAAGCCGGTTTGTCCGGATGGGGGTCCAGCAGCACACAGAACTTCTTGGCAAGGTATTCCAACGCATCTGTATAACCGTATCCTTCGATATTCATCAGATACGACACGGCACCCTCTCCGCCAATCTGGCAGGAGAAGCACTTGAACAGATTCTTGCCGGGGCTGACCGTGAATTTCTTCGCGCTTCTGCACTTGGGGCATTCGCAAACATAATCCTTGCCGGATTTTCTCAGTTCCCGGAAATCCTGCACAACGTCAAGCAACCTGCCGTCCGACGCTGATTTTATCCTTAATATTTCGTTTTCATTAAAATACATAACAAATAATTATATAAATAAGCCGCAACTTCATAAGACAACACAAAATTACCGGATTGCAGCAACCCGGAATGGACCGGAAATGATGATGTTCCCGGAACACTTTGCACCTTTCAATTCATTGACATCTTGTCCCGGTTCACTGTTTTAGTCCTTTCGTACTCCAGCAGAGCGGACGTCACCGCCTTCCGAAAGTTCTCATTCACAGCTATTGCACCATAAAGCAGCCTATGTAGTCTTGCCCCCTTACAACTGGAAACATGTCCGGCAAATATCTCATAACCCTCCCCAGTATCCTCTTCTGACATTATTGTACAGGAAACATGTAAACCGGTCTCCTTACTTTGTTCCAGTATAAAGGAGAGAAAAGCCTTTATTTCAGTTTGTTTATTCTTGGAATTCATAATCTTATATTTACTCATAATTTTCTTATTTTAAAATTTCATCAATAGATGATAAAACACTCTCCAGTCTTTCCAACTGCTCAGAGTATTTCATAAGAAGATTTTCTTCTCTTTCCGTAGCCTCCCCTCCATTGTGAATATCATTATACTTTTCGTATTTTGATTTTACACTCTTATATGCTTTCTGAAAGAACGGAAGCAATATCTTACATTCCTCTTTGGTCATACAGACCGTTATCTCGTATGGAGATGAATACGATTTTCTTGTGCTATCTATGTAACTCATATCTGTTCCGTTTTGAGGGTTATTTTATCACATCTGTTAATCGGTGTTTTTACTTCTTTCCCATACCACGAACACC